>Ga0247776_10000032_pt1 | contig 48793 bp, 50 predicted proteins | sample UWRJL199509C5_FD_179912 | JGI IMG/M metagenome (GOLD analysis project Ga0247776, IMG submission 179912) | Plant litter microbial communities from Arlington Agricultural Research Station in Wisconsin, United States - UWRJ-L199-509C-5 | ecosystem: Environmental > Terrestrial > Plant litter >...
CATCGCTCGACTCGCCTTGTGATTGATCGCGTCTATGACAAACGGGGCGGGCGAGAGTTTCTCAACGGCCTGCTATTTCGGCAAACGATCCCGCAATGATTGCCGCCACGAAAGCCGCAGGACCGAAGAACCAAAGGTTCGTTGGATTAAGGTGGTACAGAAGCGAACCAAGAGAAACCAATAATGCAATACCAGCGGCGGTAAGTATCAAGCCGAAATACTTCTGCATTTTTTCCGATTGGTAATGCGCGTAACTGCGCTCACCCTCAGTGATATATAATTCGACGATACCTGACATTGCAAACCAAAGAGGCATGCCCACAGAGGCAGCCCTCTCGGATATATCGATCGCGTCTGAGCGTAATTGCCCCTGTGCGATCGTGAGGATTATGAGAAGGCACGTCGCGGAGCCCCCAACGCAGAAGTTCCTGAACATTGTGAGCTTTGCTTCGGTAACGGTCTGCTGCGCGATATGCGCGAACGGCGACTGCTTCTCTTTCGTCTCCACTTTACCCCCTTAATGCCGACATGAATTTGCTGTGTGCGCCGACGCAGATCTCGGGCCGTTCAAAGCAGTTCATCATCCTCACGCAACGGCGCGAGACGGAGCCACGCGTGTGAGCGTAACTACCTACTGCCCGTCGAGCGGGTTCTGAATTCTGTCTAAGGCGTCTTCGGCGTCTGCATTCTTGATAAAGAAATAAAATGTCGAGTCCACGACTTGGAGCAACTTCTGCTGTGAATCGTACGCAAAAATTGGCGGAGATATCGCCTTCACTGATTGCAAGTTGGCCAGCCCATCTAGCAGATTCGTCATATCGCTTGCTCGCACGTCGGCGCCCCGATGGTGACCATTGCGGATCCATTCGTGGATCACCCCTCGCCGGGCGCCATTCTGAATCCCTTCGAAGCCATGCAGTAATATGGTACGCACCAAGTAATACGGCAGGTACAGCGGAACTCGATCGTTTTTCAGTCCGCCTGAGCTGTGTCCGGCGGCGATCGCCTCAAGTGCGCGTTGATGACGCGAAGAGTAATCGACCGTCTTTGTTTCGATAGCTTTGTGAAGAGACTCTTTCCTGTCCAAAGTCTGCTCAAGGAAACTGCGTTCCTTAATGCCCTCTTCAATACATATATTTTTCAGAAGCTCCTGGAACACTCCGACGCTTGAGAACGAGGCGTCGATCGCCCCCTCAATAAGACTCTTGTCGATTTTTATGTTTAATTCGCGTTCCCCCTTAGAAACAATTCTTTCTAAATCTGGGACAGTCCATGGTTCGACCGGAATTTCAATAGTTCGATCCAAGAGATCGCCATTAAACTGTGCCATTCTATTTCGCTCACGCCAGACACCCAAGATGACAAAGAGAACGCCTAGCTCCTGAAACGCACGAAGATCGAACGCGAACTGTTGTTGAACTTCGTCGGTCAAATAATGGAAATTTTCCAGAATGATCCACTTTTTACTTTGCACGCGGCCCAATAGGTCAGCGACGGTCTGCGGCAGCTCCAAGTTTACGGGCACCTCCTCGTATGCACGCTCCTGATGCGAGCCAGCCTTGGTCTCTCCCTTTAGCTCTGCTTCCGATGCGCCAAAAAGGGGGATCATGGCCTTCAGGCGCGCACCGACCGAGAGCGACTGCTCTGTCGAGGCTCGCTCAGTCGTATTGGACGCGATGCGGATGCCTACCTTGCTCAGAATAGTCTGGTAGATATCGAGAAGAGTGAACTTCGGCGTCAGGCTGACCAGAATGTGGTCGGAATACGGCAGATGTTTCGAAACCAGTGCCGTTTTCCCTTGCTTCGACGACCCGTAGACGATCACCTGCTTTCCAGAATTCAGCGCCTCTCTGAAGCTGTCGTCGACCTGCTGCCTCTCGACGTAGGAAAGTACCGGTTTGGCGCTCACGCCAAAAACCTCCTCCAGTGCGACCATATGCATCCCCTGTGCCTTGGCTTGTGCATATTAGCGCAGGAGGTAGCACCGCAAAGCGCCTTTCGCGAAGCCGCCGGCGTGATCTCCAACAGGAGAAGCCGCCGCTTCATCATTGGATGACAGCCAGTCGCGCCGGGCCTGGACGCGCGTGCTGCGAGTGCCCGGCGAACGGATTCGTGATCGTGATGTTGATCGGCGTCTGGCCAGTCAGCGGCCCATCGCTCACCGGCTGGCCCTTGATCGCTTTCACGATGCGATCGACGCCCTCGCCCCACGCGTTGATCAGCGTCTGCGTATTCTCGCCGTCCGAGTCCTTCTGATCCTGCGCTGCCTTGATGTACGCATTCGTCTGGTCATCGGTCATGCCGAGGCCCTTTTCGAACGCGGCAACACTACCGTTCATTTCGGTCAAAACCTGGTGCCAGTCCTCACCCTTGGAACTTGCGATCTCGGCGATCTGCTGTGCGAGGGTCTGGTACTGCTGGAGCTGCGCGGCCGCTTGGAGCGTCTGCTGCTCTTTCAGCAGGTCTTTCAGCCGCTGCGAGTCGGCCGCGCTCAGCCCCTGGTGCTGCGCGCCCATGCCGCCGCCGCCCGCGCCGGTGCCGGCCTGGTGGCCCGTCGCGGCCATCACGGTGTTGAACAGATCCGTGTACTGCTGGCCGCTCGCGTACAGACGGCGGCCGATCTCCAGCACCTGATCTTTCGACACGGTGCCGGCGTACAAGCCCTGCATCGCCTTCTGCAATTTCTGCTGATCGTTGAGCGGCGAGAGGTCGCCCAGCAGCAGGTTCATCGCATCGGTGGCCTGCTGCGCCATCGACTGCATCGCATTGCCGACGCCGCCGAGCGCGGTCGCGCCCTGCCCCGCCTGCTGCTGCAGGCGCTGGATTTCGGAGGTCACCTCATCAAGGGAACCGGTCGTCGTCACGCCGAGCGAGAACGCAAGGGACTGCGCGCTGCTCTCCAGCTGCTGCAGCGCGGCGGCCTCCGCGTTCGCCGCCGACTGCATGATGTTGGCGAGGTCTTCGACCGACGCACCCTACAGGCCGGCCGCCTTCGCCAAGTCGTTCGCCTGCTTGATATTGGCGAAGTATCGCGTCTTGATGCCCGGGAGCGCGGCTTCGTAGCCGTCGACGTACTCCGCCTGCGGCTTGAACTGCCCGACGAACTGCGTGTATTGCAGGCTCGCCTGTGCGACGCCGATGCCGCCGACGCGACTAGACACGGAGCCAGTTCTTGGCTGCTTTCGTCTCGCTCGATACCCCCAACAAGTACGGCGATTCTAGATGACGATCTTCGCGCGGCGCATAGCGATGAGACCGAGGCCCAGCAAACCCAACAGCATCGCCAGATACGACATGCGGCCGCCGCAGGGAACGCTCGCTGGTGGAGGAATGGCGCCGCCAACGAACTCTGCATCGAAGGCGTTGTTGCTCGGGTTGGGATCTACATCGGGGAAGTCGTTGAATGCAGAGACAGTCCACTCGAGTGGCACGTCGGCATAGGCTGACAGCGAGAGCTGCACGTCATACACGCAAGTCGCTGACTGTCCGGCTGGAATCGCCTGGAAGTAGTAGGAATAGTAAAAGTAAATCGAGCCGTCGGGAAAGGCTTCCGTGTTGTTGAAACCTGCGAGGCAGCCCACCGCTGAATCCAGAAATACCTGATAGGGGAACGGCCTCGATTCGGCGTTGATGTACTCGCTCACCACATTGACGAATTGCGCCGGCCCAACATCATCGGGGCCTGCGTTGTGCACTGTGACAGTGACAGTGCCTCGCGCTCCAGGGTAAAACATGGCAGGAGCAACCGTGGCACTCACGGATAGATCCGCGCTCAAGGTCGATTGCGCTAGCGCGACCGCGGGTACCAAGCCCATTATCGCGAGAAGAATTGGCGACTTCGGCAACGTTCGCATCTTGAGTTCGCACAACAGCAAGTCGTTCGCTGTATCGGCGCGAGCATGCTCTTGCGGCTCGCTTTTTCCAAATCCTTCAATGCGTAGCAGCCGGCCACGTCCATGTGCCTCGCGTCTCACTGGCATCTCAGCCTTGCGGATGCGCTAACTCGTCTACGCTCACAATCAGCCGGTGAGCGACACGAGGAAGGTGTGGTTGGAACGCGAAGAGGCAATCACCGCGACCAAGCTTTGCTTTCACCTTCACACACGCCAGCCGCGGCTACGGCTACTCGAAGCCGCTGCGCAAGACGACATCCGGATCGCGCTCGAACGCACCGATGTCCGCGGCTACGCCGATCACGCGCGGAAAACCGGGGCCGCGCTGGTCGACCTCGATATCTGCGCTGTTGTTGCCCGTATCGATGGCCGGGCTGCCGGGCAGCAGTGCGTGCGTATGGGTGCGCCCGCCGTTGTTCACCAGCGGGCCCAGGCCGGGGTTGTTCGTCGTGATCAGGCCGTCCGGCGGCACGATGCCGACGGCTACGCCTACCAGGTTGTTGGCGCCGAAAACGTTGTCATAAACGGCGTTCGTGCTCACGTCTCGCGGCGCGCCCGCGGCGAGGTTGCCGGAGAAGATCGAGCTTTCGAATTCGATCGGGCCGCCGAAGAAATCGGCGCCGCCGACGATGCCACTGTTACCGTCCGTACGGTTGCCCGTGATCGTCGAATTTTGGATCGTGCTGGTATTCGCGAAAACAGCCATGCCGCCGACGCCGATTTGCGCACTGTTGCCGGATATCGTCACGTTCAGAAGCGAGGCTGTGCCGGCGTTTCCCATAATGGCGTCCAATCCGCCGACCCCTCCCCCCGCGCTGTTGCCGGCGATGGTGGAATAGCGTAGTTCAGCATCGTTGGCGTTCACGTAGATTCCTCCACCGTATCCGCCCGTCGCATTGCCGCTGATTTCGCTGTATTTGGCGAGGAACGTGCCCGAGGCGAATCCATACGGAGAGGACACCAGCGCGACGCCGCCGCCGAACGACCCGCGGATCACCGCGCTGGTGGCCAGGTTGCCGCTGATGACGCTGTCGCTCACGGACACACCGCGGATGGCGAATATGCCTCCGCCGAACGCGGTTTCGCCGTCGCCGTGCGCCTCCACCACGCAATCGTTGACCGCCACGCCGCTCTGCGGCAGATGATATTTCACGCTGCCGAGACTGACCGTCCCGGTGGAGAATATGCAGCCGCCACGGGCCGGTGCCGACCCGTACGAAGAAAATCGGCCTTCCCGAATTGTCATGCCGCTCAGCGTCAGGGTACCCGTGCCGGCGTGCAGGAGTATGCGGCTGGCATGGTTCGCCGTGATGGTGAGCGCGTCCGGTCCTGGGCCGACGATGGTGAGACCGTCGGCGATCGTCGACAGGGTGCCGGTGGTCAGCGTGATCGTACTGCACGTCAGGGCACTCGCATCGACGGTGTCGCCGGTGGACGCCGAGGTGACGGCGTCGCGCAGGCTGCCGGGGCCGGCATCGTTGCAGTTGCTGACCGGAATCGTCGTGCGGGGCGATGGTGGCAGCAGGTTCTCGACACCGTAGTCGCGTGCGAGTGCGCGCTTTTCGCTCAGCGTCATCGTGTCCCGATGCGCCATGCGCGGGTCGGCCTTGATGCGTTCCCACAGCGAAAATTCGCGGGCGCTCGCGGGGCTTGCGAGAGCGAGCAGCACGGCCGCGGTGAGGCCGCAGAGTACCGGGGCGCGGCGCGCATCGGCGGATGGCGTAATGGGCATGGAAGTCTCCGAGAGGTCGAAAACGCGCTGGTAAAGGTGCTTGCCAACGCGGCTTGTGCCTGCTTACGCCGAACGGCGACAGGGACCGCCATCAGAACACTCCGGCCGACAAGGCCATCCGGATGCGCCGGCGAGACACGGCGAGTTTGCGTTTATCGCGTAGGCGACATCGCGATACGTTGGGCGCGTCAACCGCTATGGAACGCTGCTAGCGTTCATCCCACGGCATATGTCGAGCGCGGGGCCCCTTGGGTGATCAGCGTCTGCGCAGCGTTGCTCGACGCATCTGCAATGCCAGCGCGGCTCGTTGAACTACGCGATTTCTCCGGCACACGGCGGCGACTCGGCGCGTTCCGCGCACATCTTGCGATCGATCGGATTCGGTGTTCATCAGCTGGGCCAAACCGCTACTTCGAACGCAGCCTCGATCTGCGTCGCCGCCGCTACAGCGTGGGAAGCCAAGCTGAGCAGCGGCATCGATTCCGAGTAAATCCTTCGGGCGCGTACGTGTGGGATTTCTAACGTTTCGCTTTCGGATCCTTCGTGCCGCCGCGCTTGCCGCCATCTTTGCCGCCGGTCGTGGAGTCGGCGTCGCTGTCGGTCGACTCGTCTTCGGCACCGGCTTTGCCGTCATCGTTCGAATTATCTTGCGACTTCTTTTTGTCTTGCGGCTTGCCCTTCGACGATTGGTTGTCGGACGTCGGACTCTTCGGTGTCTGTGCTGTCTTGCTGCTCATCATGTGATCCTCATGCGACGATTCGCCGAAACACCATGAGCTGCGGTTGCTGTTGCAGATGTAACTGGCAAGAGTCACTGCTGCCTCGCGGTTCAGTATCAGCAGCAGCGCAATCGCGAATCGAACGTCTTCGCGAACTTCTGACTCTCTCGGCAGAGATTGGCTGTGATCGCCGGGCCCTATGCCGAGTCAAGCGGACCATTGAATGAAGACTCGGTCACGTAAATTTTGGTCGACGTGCGGCGCGCGGACGCTGGGTGTAGTCCTCGCGTTGCGCCGAAACGATCATTGAGCGGCGTCACGTCACGGAACAGCCCATCCTGCGGTTTGCGTTTACCCGTCTCCTGTTCTTCGGCTTCCGACTTGCATTTGACCGTGCACAATGAGGCCTCGCCAACATTCGTTCAGCCGCGTTTTCACGTCACGTCCGCGTCGCGTGCGCGAGAGTGCGTGGTATCGAAATACCTGGAAACGTCGATGGCTGGCCTTTGGATCGTGATCTTTGCCGCAGCCGTCGCTGCCGGCGTCTTCACGTCGCGTCGTCAGCGATAGCGCTTTCAGACGTCCTCGCCACGAGACGCGTAGGTTTCCACGGTCGCGAGGCTCGGCGGAACGCCGACAAGAATCTGTAACGGAACCGCGCGGGCCTCGTTTTTGCTCACCACCGCCGCGCAGGATCATTCAACCAACCCGCGCAGGCGACATTCCACGCCGCCCAGCCGCGTGCGAGCGGGCCGACGAACAGCACGTCGTTCTTGTCGATGACCGTGGACGACTGATCGCGCACTTGTTTCGCGGTTTGCGGCACGTCGATGAACCAGACGGGTCCCTCCGCGTGACAGTTTGGCACCGAACCGAGCGAGCTCCAGAGCTGCGTGTAGTCCTTGCCAGCCGCGCGCAAATCGCAGGCAACGATGTACACAGACATACGCATCTCCCGCATCCGAATGGGGTCGGCCGTGGGAGCAATACACGTGCCAGTCGTCGCAAAAAGACTGGATTTTTCGCGCTTTCTTCACAACTGCAGCGGGACTTGGTCGGCGCTTCGTCGATAGAAGGCCTGACACCCGAATCCGTCGCTGAGGCTCGCGCGCGGTCTGCGGCAGGTGCATCCAGCGCCTTGCAACCCGAAGTCGTCAGCCGCGCGCGAAACAGCGCCCGCAATCCTCGGTTTGATCTCCCACGAAGTCCCTACCCTCGCTGGACAAATCAGCCAACACGTCCAGCAACGGACCTGTTGAAAGTATTCCGTAAGGTTTGCCGCGCTAGAACCGAGGCCAAGGATCGTGCACGCGGCATTCGACAGAGTGGCTGTGTCTTACGCCCCAGCGCTCTCCCGCGTCGGCCGATGATCGTGGCTGCGCGGGAGAAAGGAAGCAGGCGCTGGAATCGCTTTTCCAATTCTTTCTTCGAAGCAAGGGCCTCTCATGAAGATCTTCAAACGCGATCCCTGGCGCGCAGGTTTCGGTCTTGCGTTGTCGTTACTGGCAAGCTCCATCATGTCGGAATTGAGCGTTGCAGCCGCGGCGCCGGGAGATCGGCCACTGCAGATGTCGCAAGTGCCAGCATCGGTTGCCTCGGGACAATCGAGCCTGGTCGCTGCGCTCGCCGCCTCCACGCATCTCAAGCTCGCGATCAATCTGCCGTCGCGCAACCAAGCGGCGTTGGATCAGCTGATCGCGCAGCTCTACGACCCGACGAGCCCGAACTACCACCACTATCTCAGCGTGGCCGAGTTCACCGATCGCTTCGGTCCCGCGCAGGCGGACTACGATGCCGTGGTGAACTGGGCGACGGCGCAAGGCTTCACCGTTACGCGGACCACGCCCAATCGGCATATCGTCGACATCGAAGGTTCGGTCGATACCATCAATCGCGCGCTGCATGTGTCGATGGGTACGTATCGGCGTGCGACGCAGAAGACGACCTTCTTCGCGCCGGATCGGGAGCCGACGGTCGACCTGTCGGTGCCGCTGCTCGAAATCAGCGGGCTCGACAATTTCGTGCCGCCGCAACGCATGCTGCGCCATGGCGATCCGGCGATGAACAAAGGCCCGATCGCCAATGCCGGCGGTTCGGGTCCGGGCGGGCTGTTCCTGCCGAGCGACATGCGCACGGCTTATTACGGCACAGGTCCGCTTACCGGCGCCGGCCAGACGGTCGGCGTGTTCTCCTTCGACGGCTACCTCGCCAGCGACGTGCAACTGTTCTATTCGCACACCGGCATGAGCTCGCAGGTACCGGTCAACAATGTGCTGGTCAACGGCTACAGCGGTGCCTGCGATCAAGGCGGCGAAACCTGCGATGACGGCGAGCAGGTGCTCGACATCGTCAACGTGATCGGCATGGCGCCCGGCATCGACCAGGTGCTGTTCTACGAGGGCGACGACGGCACCGATATCCTCAATCAGATGGCAACCGACAACCTGGCCAAGGTGCTCAGCTGTTCGTGGGGCTCGGGCAGTCTCGGTCACGGCGCGGACCCGATCTTTCAGGAACTGCAGGCGCAAGGTCAGACCTTCCTCAATGCAACCGGCGACCACGGCGCCTACAACGCGCAGACCTGGCTGCCGCCGTCGCTGAATCCGCTGACCTTGCAGATCGGCGGTACCGATCTGACCACCAGCAGCGCGGGTGGCCCGTGGGCCTCGGAGACCGGCTGGTCGGATGGCGCGGGCGGCTTCTATGCGCCGGCGGGTTATCCGATCCCGGCGTTCCAGCAGCTCGCCGGCGTGATCACCAGTGCCAATGCCGGTTCGGCCACGCTGCGCAACGACCCGGACGTGTCGGCCGAAGCCAACTACGACAATCCGACCGTCAGCAACGGTCAATTCCTGACCGGTTACGGCGGCACCAGTTTCGCCGCGCCGCGCTGGGCCGGATTCGTCGCGCTGGCAAACCAGCAGTCGGTCGCGAACGGACAAGGCGTGCTCGGCTATCTCAACACGGCGATCTACAACCTGGGCGTCGGCGCCGATTACCTGCAGGATTTTCACGACGTCGTCAGCGGCTCGAACCCGCCCGGTGCGGGACCCGGCGCCGGCTTCCATGCGGTTGCCGGCTACGATCTGATCACCGGCTGGGGCAGCCCGAACGCCGGCCTCATCGGCCAGCTCAGCGGCTCGACCAGCGCGCCCGGTTTCGTGCTTTCGGCGTATCCGTCCAATCTGAGTGTGCCGCAAGGAACGAGCGTGACGAGCGCGATCGATGTCGGCGCGCTGAACGGCTTCGGCGACAGCGTCGACCTCGGCGTGAGCGGATTGCCGAGCGGCGTGACCGCAGCGTTCAGTGCAGACAGCACGACCGCCGGCAGCACGTTGACCTTCAGCGCGAGCGCATCGGCAACGCTGGGTCCTGCCGTCGTCACCGTCAGCGGCAGCGCGGGCAGCGCAACGCGGACTGCGACGATCAACCTGTTCGTCGGCAATCCGGCGCACGTGACTGCGGTCACGCCGAATCCGCTGACGTTCGATCGCTTCGTCGTGCTCGTCTCGCAAGACCAGTCCGTCGACATCAGCAATGCGGCCAACAGTGTCCCGTTGAGCTACACGATTGCCGCGTATGCATCCTCAGGGGGACAATGCAGCGGCGCCGTGACCTGGCTGACACCGGCGCTCAGCAGCGGCAGTGTCGTCGGCGGCCAGACCACCGCGATCAACATCAACGTCACGCCGTCGGCGGCTCCGCTCGCGGTCGGCGATTACACGGGCGAACTCTGCCTGACCACCAGCGACGCCGCACAGCCGACGATTGCGATACCGGTCGACATCACGGTCATTGCCGGCCCACAGCCCGATACCTTGTTCGCCAACGGCTTCGACAACCGCAACAACGCGACGTCGGGTCCGGTCGTGTTCTCGATCGAACAGGCGGTCGACGACAGCCAGGCCGGCAGCGCGCTCGATCTGGCGACCGGCAATTACCACCTCTGGAACTCGTTCGACGTCGACAACATCAACCTCTACGACGACGGCACCGGTCTGCAGGTGTACTGGTACAACGACCAGTTGTCCGGTTCGATCGCGACCAAGGTCGGCGGCGTTGCGGATGCCGGCGGCGACTACCAGGTGCTGCATGTGGGCGACACGGTGGGACCGAACTCGCACTTCACCAATGCCACCAGCCCGCTGACGAACTGGTGGGGCGGCACGGACGGCTATATCGGCATCGCCTTCAAGAACAGCCAGACGCACGTGCTCAACTACGGCTACGTGCACGTGACGTCGACGGCGCCGATCGGCTTCCCCGCACAAGTGCTCGACTACGGCTTCGACAACAGCGGAGCCGCGATCACGATTCAATAAAGCAACGGCACGTCTTCGTCGGTTGGCCTCTCGTGCGAGAGGCCGACCGCGAACGATCAGGAACGGCGCGGCTCTCGTCTGCGCCGCGGCGCCTACGCAATCACGCGTTCGAGAATCGCGATCATGTTGTCGGATTTGCCCCAATCACTCGACGGCAACACCAACTGCTTGAACTGCCAACCCTCGCTTCCTTCCCGCGTCAGGGCGGTTTGGATGTCGGGCAGTCCTTGTTTGAAGATTCCGAACTTGAATGGAAGAACGACCGTCTTGTATTCGTACCTGCTCATCACCTTCTCCGGACTCTGCCTCAGCTCGTCGAGCGCGACTTCCAGGGGTGCAGCAAGCCCCTTGGCCGATGGGAGCGATGCGCTGCCGGAGTACTCGATCCTCTGAATCGTTCTCAGATTCAGTCCCGCCGCAGTCGCCAGTTCGTCCAGCGACCACGAATACTCCTGCGCAGTTGCACCACCAGCGCGGCGTCACTCTCATCGGTTCGCTCCGTCGGTGTTGTGCTCGATGCCCGCACAGGGTCACCGAACCCTGCCGTGGCGGCTACGAATTCATTGCGACAGTGCTACGACAGCGCTACGACCGTACGCGATCGCCTGCGGCCGGCGCCCAACCCATCGTACGATGAGCCAGGGATCTTCTGACCGCCTTCGGCCTGTTCGCCGTCACCGCCATGCTCCTCTGCCATGCGTTCGATGCGTGATCGCACTGGTGGGGCTTGGGATTTGCCGTTGCCTGCGTGCTCGGATCGATCGACGGCTTTCTGCAAGGCGCTTGGCCGTTCGGAGTCGTCGAAGGAATCTAGGCCGTGGTCGCCGTGCGGCGCTGGTGGCTGCGGCGTCGCTGAGATCGCCACAGCGGCCGCGCGAAGGGATGCGCCAGGCGCCGCAGCTGCGTGATGCACCCGCGCTGGCGCACGCGTCGAGGACACCATTCAGCTAGGCTGCGTATAACCGTTTCACGACTCTCCGAGGGATCCGTCATGAAACGTCTAGTGTCCAAGATGCTTGCAGCGATCGGATTGATGTCCCTCGCGGCCGATGCGATGGCCGCGGAAGCCTATCTCGTCGACAACACCGACCTCTACGCGGGACCCGATGTCGACTACCCGCAGATCACCAGCCTGCCCGCAGGTATGCCCGTATCGGTGTACGGATGCACCGATGGCTGGCAGTGGTGCGACGTGCAGACCAATCAGGATCGCGGCTGGGTCAGCGGCGAGTATCTGCAGTACGAATACCAGAATCAGCGCGTGATCCTGCCCTCGTATGGCGCGCAGATCGGCATTCCGATCGTCGCGTTCGCGCTCGGCGCCTACTGGCAGGACCACTATCGCAGCCGCCCCTGGTACGGCCAGCGTGATCAATGGAGCCATCGCAACTTCGCGCATCGGCCGCCGCCGCGTCCTGCACATCTACAAGACCATGGGCAGCCGGACCGCCACGCGCAGCCCGATCATCGCGGACAGCCCGACCATCATGCGTCGCCGCCTGTCGCGCATCGCGAAGCGGGGCCGCAGCGCCGTGACGTCGACGAGCGCGAACGCAATCCGCGTGCGCCCGTAGCGCAGGGCGCGCGTCCGGCGCCGCCCGCTCGCACAGCGGACGAGCGTGGCGCACCCACACCCCGCGCCGCACCTACGTCGCGTGCGCCCACGCCGCAACGGACCGCACCGCCAACCGCTGCGCATCCGCCCAGCGCGGCACAGCACGCGGCGGCACCGGCGAGGGCGACGCGGCCTGCGCCCGCCCCCAGAGCCAAGCCCGCTCCTGCTCCGAAGCGCGAACCCGCGCAGAACAAGGATTCGGACAAGAAGGACGACGGTCACCACTGAGGGTCCGCGGCCAGCGCCTGAGGCGCGCGCTGGATCTTGCGGCGCTGCCATCGCGGCAGCGCCGCTTTCATGTCAAACAGACGTGTTTCGGTCAAAGCCCAGGCAGGATCGCCAGTCCGAGGCCGACGAACACGGCGCAGGCCGCGACGATGCACAGCATCTTGATCAGCGTCAGCCCACGCGGGCGCGCCAGGTCCGGTCCACTGTTCATGCGCGCAGCGCCTCCCGGCGTTGTTTGAATCGCAGCAGTGCCCCGTCCAGCGCTGCGGCGCGATCGCGCGGCTGCTGCAGCTTGGAGCGGGCACGGATCACCTTGGCGATCATATCCGCGCGTTGTTGCAGTTCTGTCGCGATCATCGGCGTGCCGAGCGAATGCAAATGTACGCTCGCGTCGCGCGCGCGTTCGAGCCCATTCACGGCAGCCATGACGTCGGCGGCGGCGTTGTTGACGATCATCGCGAGGTCTCCAGGGGAAGAGGTCGACCCGCGCGTCGCGGCGGCATCCCGGCGGCTGCTTGCTAGCTCATCCGTGAAGCGATGACGAGCGGGTCGAGAGACAGCTTGATCGCTTCACCTGCCCACGATTGCGCCCGAATTCCGGACCGAATCGTGACATGCGTCGCGCATTGGAGTGCACCTCGGCATCGCGCCCCTGCCCTACGCGCCGGTACGGGACATCAGCCGCGCATTCGGCTATAGATTTTCATTCGTATACAAGTGGAAAATGCGACATGGACGATGTCGTGATCAAATGCCCGCATTGCGGACAGTTGGAGCAGCTGCAGAGCGCGCCGGAGATCGATGCGCGGATCGTCTGCAAGCGATGCGCCGTGGAAACCGACTATCGCCTCATGCGCGACGAATGGATCGTCGCGCTGAGGCAGCGCGTTTCGTCATGAGGGGTCCTTGGGTCTTTCGAGCCCCGCGCGGATGGCCGCCCGCTTGAGTGCTTCCTGATCGAGCAGCAGCTCGTCCGTCTGTCGGGTGCGCTTGCGCTTCTCATTGGTGGCGATGATGCGCGCAGCCTCCTGGCGGCGACGCTCGTTGGCGCGTCGTTCCTGCTCCTTCGTCATGCTCGTTGTAGCCTCTGCAACGCCTGCAACGACGATAGTCCTTTTGCTACCGTTGAAATTGAGTAAAGAACGTCGTCCCTGATTGCAACGAATTGTGAAGCGACGATCTGCCGCATGTTGCTGCGGCGGCCGAGGCACACAAGCGCGTATCGATGACGTGACACGAAGAAGCACATGTCAAGACCTTGCAAGGTTTCGTAAAGATTTGCGTCGGCAGTTGCGCTGCCGCCCCGCTGCCAACGGCGTCCGTGTACGTTCGAGTCCATCGACGACAACGACGCACGAGGCGCATGAATCTTCCTGTATTGCAGAACGCCCCGCTGGCCGAATCGCAGCGGGACGAATTCGTATTTGTGATCGACTGGAACCAGTTGAAAAGCACAGACGCCGCAGCGATCCGCGCGTTCTGGATCGAACAGCGCGCCCTCGTTGAAGAAGACGAGATCAGCAGGCGTCTGGGCGAAGTCGTCTTGCATGCGTGTACGGCCGACGGCCGCATCGCCGCCGTGTGCACGGCGGTGACAAGAACGCCGCCGGCGCTCGGCCAGCCGGTGTACTACTGGCGCACGTTCGTCGGCAGCGCCTGGCGCAGCACCAAACTCGTCAGGGCGCTGCTGAATCGCTCATGCGCCTTGCTCGGCGAATACGCCAAGGCCAGCGGCTATCCGTGCATCGGCATCCTGCTGGAACTGGAAAACACGCGCTTCGGCGAAACCTTGCGTCGGCCGGAGTGGTCGAATCCGGACTTCGTCTACCTCGGCCGCGCCGCCGGCGGGCGCGAGCTGCGCATTCACTATTTCGAAGATGCCGAGCTGAAGTAGCCTTACGGAGAGCGTCCGCCGCGCGTCGCGCATCAGCGCTCGCCACGCCCGGCCGGATGGCTCAACACCACGCCGTGGTTCGACAGCGTGACGCGGTCCTTGCCGCTGCGTTTGCTTGCATACAGCGCCTTGTCGGCCCGGTGCAGCAGATCGGCGGCCAGCGAGCCGTGGGTCGGAAACAGCGCAATGCCGATCGACACCGTGACGCGCCCGCAGATTTCGTTGCGGTGGCGCAGCTCGAGGCGCTGCACTTCCGCACGTATCGTCTCGGCGCGCTGGCCTGCCAGAGCGGCATCGGCATCGATCAGGATCGCGATGAATTCCTCGCCGCCGTAGCGGCAGACGACGTCCTCGCTGCGCAGCGAACGCTGCAGCAGACGGCCGAACTCCGACAGCAGCGCGTCGCCCGCATCATGACCGTGTTCGTCGTTGAAGCGCTTGAAGTCGTCGATGTCCAGCATCAGCACCGCGAACGTCAGCGCACGACGCTGAGCGCGCATGACTTCGCGTTCGAGTGACGTCTCCAGGTGGCGCCGATTGAACAGGCCGGTCAACGGATCGCGCAGCGATTGCGTGCGCAGGCTTTCCTGCAGGCGCAGGTTCGCCAGTGTCAATGAGATCTGCTCGGCTGCCGCGATCATCACGCCGCGCGTCTCGGTGCCGATGGCGCTCGGGCTGGTCAGATGCAGCACGCCGAAGATTTCGCCGTTGGCGACCAGCGGCACGCACAGATAGGCGGCGTCCGGATGCAACGGATCCGGCAGCACGACGTGCTTGCAGACGAACGAACATGGCGCATCGTTCGGCGGGAACGGCTGGCCACGGCGCAGCGACCAGCAATCGTCCCGCGCGAACAACGGGCTCGTCTCGATCGCATGGACGCCCCAGCTCGTCATCGCCTCGACGAAACTCTGCGACGGGTTGATCAGGTTCAGCGTGCCGGCACATCCCGGCAACAGGTGCACCAGCGTGCTGCGCGCGCCGACGATGGCCTCGTCGAGGTTGCGGCAGCCCTGCAGCATTTCGCCGAACTCGGACAGATTGCGCATCGAGTCGGCGAGCCGGTGCGAGGTCGCCAGCGTGGCCGCGAGTTCCGCGTTCGACCGCTGCAGCAAGGCCTGGCCGAGGGAACGCCGGCGCTGCTCGCGCAGCAGAAACCAGAATCCGAACGCGAGCTCGAACAGGCAGATGGCGACCGCCGCGATGCCGAGCCAGCGCGTGCTCGATGCCGTCGCCGCGGCACCGGCGCGACGACCGTCGAGCAGACGCGCTTCTTCGGCCAGCATCGCATCGGCCTGCTGCTGGAACGCGTGCGTCGTCGCATCCGGCGCCAAGCGCGTGAAGGCGTCGCGTGCGGCTTCGGCGCCCTGCGTTGCATAGATGGCGCGCAGCTCGCTGGCGTGCTCGCGCATCGCCGCGACGGGGGCGGCCAGGCTCTGCGCGTTCGCCGATTGCTGCGGATCGTTGGCGACCAGCGCGGCGAGGTCGCGCAGCTTCCGCTGCACCATGTCCAGGCCGAGGACATGGCCGTCGAGATAGGCGAGGTCGCCGGTGAGCAGGAAACCGCGCAGATCGGCCTCGGCAGCACGCGCCTCCGCTATGAGGTCGATGACTGCGACCTGCACGTTGCGCGAGTGTGCGATGGAATGCACTTCCGACGTATAGCGGGCCGAGGTCAGCTGGATCTGCACGCCGAGCAGGAGCAGCGTGCCGATCAACCCGCCGAACAGGCAGACGGCGGCGTAGCGGAAGCGCGTGTCCGGCCGACCATCCGTGGAGGCATCCCCTGAATCGCTCAATCGCCACTGCATGTCACGCCCCTGTCACGGAGTCTTCGTTTCGCAAATTTTCCCGCCAGCCGGATCGTTCGCCGAAAGAGATACGGGTATTTTGTCCTTTTTTTCACTTTGTCTCATTGGGAATGCGGCGGAAGGTGGCGTGCGGCGGATCGACGGTCGCCGCGGCGCGACTGGGAACGGGCCTCTGCCCTGCGCTGGTGGACCGCAGCGGCAGGTCGCGCGAACGAAACGAGGGTTCGTGTACCCTGCGCGCATCTGACGCGATCACCACGATCATGCCGCCCACGACTGCACTTGCACCGATCCCGCGCGCGGCCCCGCCCGTCCGCGCGAACACCGCCCTGGCCGCCGGCCTCCTCGGCGCCCACCTGTTCGCTTTGCTGATCGCCCCGGCGCTGGCGATCCCGGCCGCCTGGCAGGCGGCATCGTTGGCGGCGGTCGCCCTGCTGAGTCCGATGCTGTGGGCGCTGGTGCATGAAGCGATCCACGGTCTGCTGTTTCCTGCAGCGCGCGCGAACCGCATCGGCGGGCGCCTGCTCGCGATCGCCTTCGGCGCGCCGTTTCGCGCCTTGCGCTTCGCGCATCTGCGCCACCATCGCTACAGCCGCACGCCGTGGGGACGCGAGGAGGTCTACGACCCGGCCGCACAGCCGCGCTGGCTGGCCTACCTCTTCCACTATCTGCGCATCACGGTCGGCCTGTACGTCGCCGAGCTCGCGATGCTATTCGCGTGCTGGTTGCCGGCCTCCTTCCTGCGTCGTCACTTGAGCGGACAAAGCCCGGACCTGCCGGACGGTTCCGCCGGCATGCAGCGCATGCTCGATCGCGACGTGCTCGGCACTGCCGGCCTGCGCGAAATCCGCATCGATTCGATCGCGGTGCTGGCGCTGTACGCCGGTTCGATGCTGCTGTACGGCGCGCATTGGCCGTGGCTTCTGGGCGTGCTCGGCGTGCGTGCGCTGATTGCCTCGCAACTCGACCACGCGCCGCATCACGGCACACCGCTGGAACGGCGCGAGTACGCCTTGAACATGCATGCGCCGAGCTGGCTGCGCCTGTACCTGCTGAACTTCCCGCTGCATCGCGTCCACCACGCGTATCCGCACCTGCCTTGGACGGCGCTGACGAAGGTCGACAACGCGGCCAGCGGCGCGGATATCGGCTTCTTCGTCGCGGTATTGCGTCAGTGGCGCGGGCCGATCGCGCTCGAGGATGCGCGCCGGATCGTCGCGAACGACCGGCCGCGCGGATGAAGGCTCGGCACGCACGCGCGCGGCACTGAAGCCGGACGACGCAACGCTTCGATCCGCTGACGACGTGCCGCAGCTGCCGCCGACTCAATCGTCGACGTCGTCGCCGTGCTCGTCTTCGCCGCGCGGGTCGATGAAGTCGTCCTGCTCCAGGCCTTCTTCGGCAGCGCGTTCCTCATCGTCCTGCGTCTCGTCGCCGTAATCGGCGTCGGGCGTGTCCTCGAGATTTTCGAGCACGTCCTCGGACAGATCCAGGTCGTCGTCCAGCGGGTCGTCGATGGTTACTCTCGGCAGCGTCATGTCGGTGTCCTCCCCCAAGGGCGGGATGAAGAGCTTCCACGCCCTTCGGACGGATTTCAAGTGCGGCGTCGAGGCGATTCGTCCGGTCTTGCAAGCGCGCCCCCGCGTCGCCACCTTGGCAGCCTCATCGATCGGTTCGAGTGCTTCCATGCAGCCACCCGCAACGCGCCTGCCGACTCTGTTCATTCCGCACGGCGGCGGTCCCTGCTTTTTCATGGATCCGCCGCCTTCTGCGCCGCGGCTCTGGGACCGGCTGGCTGCGTATCTGGGCGGTATCGACGCAAGCCTCGACCAGCGGCCACGCGCGGTGCTGGTGATTTCCGCGCATTGGGAAGCCGCACGGCCGACGGTGAATGCGGCGACGGAGCCGCCGTTGCTGTTCGACTATCACGGCTTCCCGGAGCACACCTACCGGCTGCGCTATCCCGTCGCCGGCTCGCCCGTCCTCGCCGCGCGCGTGCAGGCCCTGCTCGGCAACGCCGGCATCGAAACAGACAGCGACGGCGCGCGCGGCCTCGATCACGGCGTGTTCGTGCCGTTCCTGCTGGTCTATCCGCAGGCCGACGTGCCGATCGTGCAATTGTCGCTGCAGGCGGGTCTCGATCCTGCCGCGCACCTCGCCATCGGCCGCGCGCTGGCACCGCTGCGCGACGAAGGCGTGCTGATCGTCGGCAGCGGCATGAGCTATCACAACCTGCGCGAGTTCTTCTCGGCGGGCGACGCGCCGATGCAAGCCGCGGAGCGTTTCGACGCGGCGCTCGGCGAGGTCGTGGAACAGACGCTGCCGGCCGAGCGCGACGCCGGACTGGTCGCCTGGAAAAGCCTGCCCGACGCACTCGCTGCGCATCCGCGCCCCGAACACCTGCTGCCGCTGATGGTTGCGGCCGGTGCCGGCGGCGTGGATCGCGGCCGGCGCGTCTACCACGACCATTTGTTCGGCAAGGCGCTGTCGGCGTTCCAGTTCGGCTGACGGCGGCGCCGCAAAACGCCCGCGGGCGTGCCGGTACAACGCGCTGATACAATACGCGGCTGCCTGCCGCGAGTGAGCCGTCACTCCGCCGGCGGGAACCCATGCAATCTTCTGGCTGCCCGTACCTGCCGCCATCACGTCGGATCAGCCGCTGCAACCTTCGTACTGCGCCAACTACACCCGCACCACTTCTGGAGTTTTCATGTCCGCCCCCATTCTCAAGGCACTTGGCCTCGGCCCGACCAATTCCGGCACTTACCTCGGCAACGGCGAGTGGTCGAAGACCACCGACGCCGGCCTCGTGCAGTCGGTCAACCCGAGTACCAACGACGTCATCGCCGACGTGCACGCGTCGAGCGCGTCCGACTACGAAACGTTGATCGCGCGCGCGCAAGCGGCATTCGCGATCTGGCGCACGACGCCGGCGCCGCGCCGCGGCGAAGCCGTCCGCCTTTGCGGCGAGGCGCTGCGCAAGCACAAGGACGCGCTCGGCAGCCTGGTCGCGCTGGAGATGGGCAAGATCAAGCCGGAGGGCGACGGCGAAGTGCAGGAGATGATCGACATCGCCGACTTTGCGGTCGGCCAGTCGCGCATGCTGTACGGCTACACCATGCATTCCGAACGCCCGGGTCACCGCATGTACGAGCAGTGGCACCCGGTCGGTCTGGTCGGCGTCATCAGTGCGTTCAATTTCCCGGTGGCGGTGTGGGCCTGGAACAGTTTCCTCGCGGCGATCTGCGGCGACATCACGATCTGGAAGCCGTCGCCGAAAACACCGCTGTCTGCGATCGCCTCGATGAAGATCTGCAACGAAGCGCTGAAGGCCGGCGGCTTTCCGGACGTCTTCTTCCTGTTCAACGACGCCGGCACCGAGCTCGCGCAGACCTTCGTCGACGATCGTCGAATTCCGCTGATCAGCTTCACCGGTTCGACCAAGGTCGGACGCGCGGTCGGCGAGCGCGTCGCGCAGCGCATGGGTCGTTCACTGCTGGAGCTCGGCGGCAACAACGCGATCATCGTCGACCAGAGCGCGGACCTGAAACTCGCGATCCCGGCCATCGTGTTCGGCGCCGTCGGCACCGCCGGCCAGCGCTGCACGACCACGCGCCGCCTGTTCGTGCACGAGGCAATCCACGACGACGTCGTCGCCACCCTGGTGAAAGCCTACCAGCAGGTCGAAACCAAGATTGGCGATCCGACCCAGTCGACGACGCTGATGGGGCCGCTGAACAGCAAGGCCGCCGTCGACCAGTATCTCGGCGCGGTCACGAAAGCCAAGGCCAGCGGCGGCACGATCGCGACCGGCGGTGCGGCGCTGTCCGACCGCCCGGGCAACTTCGTGCTGCCGACGATCGTCACCGGCCTGAAGAATGCGGACGAGGTCGTGCAGACCGAGACCTTCGCGCCGATTCTCTACGTGATGCGCTTCACTTCGCTCGACGATGCGATCGCGCAGCAGAACGACGTGCCGCAGGGCCTGTCCTCGGCGATCTTCACGCAGAACCTCAACGCCGCCGAGCAGTATCTGTCCGCAGCCGGTTCGGACTGCGGCATCGCCAATGTCAACATCGGCACGAGCGGCGCCGAGATCGGCGGCGCCTTCGGCGGCGAGAAGGAAACCGGCGGCGGACGCGAATCCGGTTCGGACGCGTGGAAGGTCTACATGCGCCGGCAGACCAATACGATCAACTATTCCGACGCGCTGCCGCTGGCGCAGGGGATCAAGTTCGAGTTTTGATATCTGTTCGCTGCCTGGACAACCAGAATGAGCTGATAGGAAGCAGCGCGTCTTGTCGTATTGAACTTCGAAGCATCGCATACAGCGATGTGATCTCGGAGTTCAATGTGTTCCAAAGCCTTGTCGTCGCAAAGCTTCTATTTGGCGCCTCGATGGCGCTAGGGGCCGAGAGGCTCGATACAGTTCGCAACGATATGGTCGAGCAAGGCCGCTATGTCGTAGTGATCGCCGGCTGCAACGACTGCCACACCGCCGGTTTCGCGCCAGCGGTGGCAAGATTGCCAAGACGCAGTGGCTGACCGGCGACCGCGTCGGCTTCGCCGGGCCGCGGGGTACGACGTACCCGAGCAATCTGCGCCTGAAGATCGGCGCGATGGACCTCGCTACCTGGAAAATCTACGCACGTTCGCTGACCACGTGCCCGCCGATGCCGTAATGGGCGCTCAACGCGATGAGGATCACGACCTCGAGGCGATGTGGATCTACGTGCAATCGCTCGGCCCCGCGGGCGCAGCGGCCCCTGCCGCATTGCCGCCGGGCCGGGAGCCGGCCGGCCCGGTGGTGCGCTTTCCGGCGCCGCCGTCCGCGATCGCAGTGCACTGAGCCTGCCGCGACGGTCGCCGCTGCCGCGGCGCCCGGTTAGAATTGCGCCATGAGCACCTACCCTCGCACCAGCGGTACCGCGGTCGCCAGTCTCGTCTTCGGCGTGTTGTCGTGGATCGTGCTGCCGTTCATCGGCGCGATCCTAGCCGTCGTTCTCGGCCACAGCGCGCGCGGCGAGATCCGTCGTTCGCCGCCAGGCACGGTCGAAGGCGACGGCATGGCGCTGGCCGGGTTGATCCTCGGCTGGGCCCACCTGTTCGTCGTGGTCGCCTGCCTCTTCGTGGTCTTCGTCTTCCTCGGCGGCGTCGCGTTCTTCTCGCACTTCCTCCATTGAACGGGATGGAGCTGTCGCCCGCGTCGCGCGACCCGACCGAGCGCTTCGGCAACCGCGTCGACGACTACGTGCGTTATCGCCCGGGCTACCCCGCCGCCCTGATCGATCACCTGCGCATTCGCGGCTGGTTGCCGGCCGACAGTGTCGTCGCCGACATCGGCGCGGGCACCGGCATTTCGAGCGCGTTGTTCCTCGATGCCGGCTGCGGCGTCCATGCGGTCGAGCCGAATGCGCCGATGCGCGCAGCGGCGCAGCGATTGCTCGGTCAGCATGAACGATTCCACGCTGTCGACGGCCGCGCCGAACGCACCACCCTGGCCGATTCCAGCATCGACCTGATCGCAGCGGGTACCGCGTTCCATTGGTTCGACCCCGTTCCGACGCGCGCGGAGTTCGCGCGCGTGCTGCGCCCGCATGGCCACGTCGCGTTGTTCTGGAATCTGCGCGCACGCAGCGACGGCTTCATGCACGACTACGAACGCGTTCTGCTCGCCCACTGCCCCGGCTATGCCGAGGCCGATTCGAGCCGGCGCGCCGATGCGGACTCGGTGCGCGCATTCTTCGGCGCCGGCTTCGTCGAACGAACCGCATTCGCCAATGCGCAGCGCGTCGCGTTCGACGGTCTGCTCGGACGCGTGCTGTCGTCCTCGTATGCGCCGAAGTCCGGCGAACCCGCGCATGAGCCGCTGCGCCTGGCCTTGCGCGCTCTGTTCGATCGCCATGCCAGCGACGGCCACGTGACGTTGACGTACGACACCGTCCTGTACGTCGGAGACGTGCGTTGAGCATGTACGCGCTCGCGCGTCCTTTTCTGTTCTGCCTCGATGCCGAACGCGCGCACGATCTCGCGCTCGCGGCGATCGAAGCGGCCTATCGCAGCGGCTTGCATCCCCTTCTCGGTGCGAAAGCGAAGCCGCTGCGCGTCAACGCGTTTGGGCTGACGTTCGACAACCCGGTCGGCCTCGCCGCCGGACTCGACAAGAACGGCGCATACATCGACGCACTTGCCGTGCTCGGCTTCGGCTTCATCGAAGTCGGCACGACCACCCCGCGCGCGCAGCCGGGCAATCCGCATCCGCGCATGTTTCGTCTGCCCGAGCACGCGGCGGTGATCAACCGGCTCGGCTTCAACAACGGCGGCGTCGACGCCTTGGTACGCAACGTCGAGCGTGCGAAATACAGCGGCGTGCTCGGCATCAACATAGGCAAGAACAAGGACACGCCGAACGAACGCGCGATCGACGACTACCTGCACGGCCTCGAACGCGTGTATGCGCGCGCGAGCTACGTCACCGTCAATATTTCCTCGCCGAATACGCACGGCCTGCGCGATCTGCAGGAGCAGGAGACGCTGCGCCGCTTCGTCGGTACGCTGCGCGAAGCGCAGGAACGTCTCGGCGCGCAGCATGGCGCGCGCAAGCCGATGCTGCTGAAGATCGCGCCGGATTTGGCCGAGGCCGAACTCGATGGCATCGCCGAGGTACTGCTCGAAGCACATGTCGATGGCCTGATCTGCACCAACACCACGATCGATCGCGCCGCCATCGAAGGTCACCGCCTGGCCGGTGAAGCCGGCGGCCTTTCGGGCAAGCCGGCATTTGCGAAATCGACGGCCGTTCTGCGCGGCATGCGCCGGCGTCTCGGCACGAAGGTGCCGCTGATCGGCGTCGGCGGGATTCTCGACGGCGCCGATGCGGCGGCAAAGATCGATGCCGGCGCGCGCTTGGTGCAGGTCTACACCGGTCTGGTCTATCGCGGCCCAGGCTTGATCGCCGAATGCGTCGAGGCGATCCGTCGGAAGCCGGGCACTTGATCCGCTCGCAGTCTAAGAAAACGCTGACGACGGCCGCTGAAGGCCAGCGTTCGATGGATGCGCGAGCACGGTGAGCGATTACAAACCCGACGCTGCGATCGCCGAGGGCGATGGCTACACGATCGTCGAGCGTGCCTCGCTGCAGGGCCGCAACACGTTCCGCGTACCGGCGCGCGCGGAGTTGCTGATCGACGTGCGCAAGCCGGCGGCGCTGGCCGAGTTGTTCAGCTACGCGATGCTGCGGAGCCAGCCGCTGCTGGTGCTCGGCGAAGGCAGCAATGTGCTGTTCACGCGCGACTGGCCCGGCGTCGTGCTGGCGATCGCCGCACATGGCCTGCGCATCGTCGAAGAGCGCGCCGAGTCGGCCCTCGTGCGCGTCGAAGCCGGCGAGAGCTGGAACGAGTTCGTGCGCTGGTCGATCGGGCACGGCTTCGCCGGACTCGAAAATCTCGTCCTGATCCCCGGCACGGTCGGCGCAGCGCCGATCCAGAACATCGGCGCCTACGGCGTCGAAGTGCGTGAATTCATCGCCGGCGTCGAAGCATGGGATCGCAACGAGCGACGCCTGGTGCGATTGGAGAATCGCGAGTGCGCGTTCGGCTATCGCGACTCGGTGTTCAAGCGGCAGCGCGATCGCTACATCGTCACCGCGGTTGAGTTCGCATTGCCGCGCCAGCGCGAGCTGCGTCTCGGCTACGCCGGCATCGCCGAGGAGCTCGGCACGCTCGGTGTCGGCGACCCGACCCCCGCGACCGTCGCCGAAGCGATTGCACGCATCCGCACGCGCAAGCTGCCGAACCCTGCCCTGCTCGGCAATGCCGGCAGTTTCTTCAAGAACCCGCTGGTCGATGCCGATCGCGCGCGCCGGCTGCAGGCCGAGCATCCGGCGCTGCCGCAGTGGCCGGCCGCCGATGGCGACAGCAAGCTGTCCGCGGCGTGGCTGATCGAAGCGTGCGGCTGTAAGGGCCTGCGCGACGGCGACGCCGGCGTGTCGGCGCAGCACGCGTTGGTGCTGGTCAACTACGGCAGTGCCAGCGGCGCCCAGCTGTGGGCCGTGGCCGAACGCGTGCGTGCCGCCGTATTCGAGCGCTTCGGCGTCGAACTCGAGCCGGAGCCGCTCGTCATCTGAGTGGTACGGCTGCGCCGTTTCGGGGGAACGGTCACAGAGCGGCACGAAGAAGACGTGATACATCCACTTTCTTGCCGGGCCACCGAGGCGACGTTGCGCTGTTGCGCTCGCGCGACCGTGGCCAGGCGCAGTCCGAACCAGGGAGCCACGCATGACTGCAGCTACCGCGAACACCGCCTTCGTCGCCTCGCGCCGGCGTCTATTCAGCGCCATCCTCGCCAGCGTCGGCGGCACCTCGACCGATCCGTCGCTGTCGATGCGCCGCCCCGGCCGCAGCGGCGTCCAGGATGCCGGCGTTCCACTGAGCCCGGATTCGAACACCTTTCCGCCGGACCCCGTGCGCTGGCTCAGCCGCAGCAGTTTCGGCTTCAGGTTCGATGACTGGATCGCGTTCAATGCGCTCGGCAGCAGCGACGACGTGCGCTGGCAGGCGTGGATCGCGCAGCAGTTGAACCCCGCCGCGATCGCCGACGACGGCTGCGATGCGCGCATCGCCGGCGCCGGCTTCGTCACGTTGAACAAATCGGCCGAGCAGCTCTGGGCGGACCATCACAGCGATACGACGAACTACTTCAACCGCATGCTGCCGATCTCCGAAGCGGAGTGCATGACGATCATCCGGCAGACCTACAGCCAGCGGCAGCTGTACGAGATCATGGTCGATTTCTGGCACGACCATTTCAGCGTGTTCGGCTGGGACTACGACGGCGGTCCGATGTTCGTCGCTTTCGATCGCGACGCGATCCGCGCCAATGCGCTCGGCAACTTCCGCACGATGATGCAGGCGGTGTGCGAGTCCGCTTCGATGATGTACATGCTGGACTTGTACACCAGCTACGCCGGCCACCCGAACGAAAACTACTCGCGCGAGCTGCACGAGCTGCACACGCTCGGTGCCGAGAATTACGCCGGCATCGTCGACGATCCGGACGACGATCCGTCGCTGCCGACCTTCATCGCCTGGGACGGCAAGATCGAGCGCCTGCAGTACGTCGACGACGACGTCTACGAAGCGGCGCGCGTGCTGACCGGCTGGACGATTTCGCAGAGCACCTACGAAACCCGCCTCGATCCGAATCCCGGCACGTTCGAATACGTCAACACGTACCACGATGCCGGCGTCAAGCGCGTCCTGCATCGTAATTTCTCCGCCGGCGGTGCGCAGAGCGACGGCATCACTTTGTTCAACATGCTCGCGCAGCACCCGGGCACCGCGCATTTCGTCGCCGGCAAGCTGTGCCGGCGCTTCGTCGGCGACGATGCGAGCGCGGCGCTGGTCCAGAGTGCGGCCGACATCTTCCAGGCGGCCTGGGATCCGAGCCAGCCGGCGAACCAGAACCAGATCGTCCAGGTGCTCGGATTGATCCTGCAGTCGGAAGAGTTCAAGTCGAGCTGGGGCAGCAAGATGAAACGCCCGGCGCTGGCCGCGGTCAGCGCGCTGCGCGCGACCGGCGCGGATTTCACGCCGGCACCCGACAACACCAATACCTATACGCCGACCGAGGAATTCATGGGGCGGCTGCAGAGCGCCGGGCATCGATTGTTCTATTGGCCGGCGCCGAACGGCTATCCGGACAACCAGGTCGCCTGGTCCAGCACCGGCGCGCTCGGCATGACGATGCGCATGCTGCCGCGACTGCTCGAAATGCATCAGATCGAAAGCTACAACAACGGCTATGCGTTCCTGATCGACGTGCAGGGCCAGACGCTGGGAGTGCTGTCGAATCCAGCCGACCGTACGGCCGCGGCCATCATCGGCTACTGGTGCGATCGCATCCTCGGCTACCGCCCCGAACCGACGTACAGCGTCGCCTTGGATTTCCTGCGCCAGGAAGCCGCGCCGACCGACGCGCTCGATCTGACGACCGATTCGACCGACGACAACGGCGTGCCGCAGCATACCGGCGTGTGGCATCTCAACCCCGCCAATACCTTGTCCAAGCACTACACGATTGCGCGCCTGCGCGTGGCGATTGGCCTGATCCTGTGCTCCCCCGAATTCCTGCGCCGCTGAGAGGATGATCGCCATGACTCGTTTCAACCGCCGCGATTTCCTCAAGAGCTGCTGCGTGAGCGCAGTCGCCGCCGGCAGCGGCAGCCGCGCCTACGCATACTTCGCGCCGCCGCCGCTGCTGCCTGCAACCGCCACCAACGACACCCTGGTGGTGATCTTTCTGCGCGGCGCGATGGATGGCCTGAGTCTGCTGCCGCCGGGCCCGAACAGTCCCTACCGTGCCGACTATGAAACCAACCGCAGCAATACGCGTGTTCCCATCAGCGGCGCCGGCGCAGGGCTCCCGTTGAACAACTCCAGCTGGATGCTGCATCCGCGCGCCGCGGGCCTGCAAAGCCTGTTCAATGCCGGCCACGCTGCGTTCGTCGTCGCTGCGGGCCAGCTGCAGCCGAACCCGGTCGTGCGCAGCCACTTCGAAGCGCAGTCCAATCTCGAATTCGGCTTCGGCGGCGGCACCGGCAGCAATATCGGCTGGCTGACGCGACACCTTGCCAGCGGCGGCCTGCCTGCCAACGTGCCGCTGCCGGCAACGTCGCTCGGCAGCATCACTGCGAGCAGCCTGCTCGGCAGCACCGATGCGATCACGATGAACAGCGGCTCGGACTTCCGCCTCGATTCCTTTCATTGGTCCTGGCAGAACGACGATGCGAGCCACGGCCTGGTCGGCGGCGTCAGCCGCATGAACGACCTCTGGAATGGGTCGAGCACCCAGCTCGAGCGTGCCGGCGCCGATACCTTGGGCTCGCTCGCGCTGCTGCGACCGGTCGACTTCAATCCGTACGATGCGACCAACCATCCGAACGGCTACCAGCCCACGGGCGGCGCCAACTACAACATCGCGTACAACGGCGGCTTTGGTTCGCAACTGCGCAATGTCGCGCAGATGATCAAATTGAATCTCGGCCTGCGCGCCGTCACGATCGACCTCGGCAACTGGGACACGCACGTCGGCCAGGGCAATCCGACGCAAAGCTATGATTGGTTCGGCAATCAGGCGCAGAGTCTTTCCGACGGGCTCAGCGCGTTCTACACCGATCTCGCCAGCGATCCCGGCAACTTCATGCAGAACGTGAATGTCGTCGTCGTCAGCGAATTCGGCCGCCGCGTGCTGGAGAATTCCGATGGCGGCACCGACCACGGCTACGGCAACGTGGTGACCGTGCTCGGCGGCGCGGTCAACGGCGGCGTGGTCTACGGCAACTACCCGGGTCTGGCCAACGATCAACTGTTCGAAGGCAACGACGTCGGCGTGACGACCGACTACCGCCAGGTGATGTCCGAGGCGTTGATCCGGCGCATGGGCAATCCGAACATCTACTACGTGTTCCAGAACTATTCCGGCTACACGCCGCTCGGCATTTTCCAGGGCAGCGATCAGCCGCCGACCAGCTTCGATACGATCTTCGCCAACGGCTTCGACGGCAGCTGAGATGGCGTTGGTGCGCGACGCGTCGCGTCGACGCCGCTGGTGGTGCGCAGGATCCAAAGTTCCGGTCTTTCGGCGACGCGCGACCAACCGCCTACGCCGATCCCTTACCGGTCGACCCCGGCACGGAGTTCCATTTCGTCAACACGGCGAGTCCGGCGGTCGACCGCAGTTCGCAGACGGCGCAGTCCCCTGGTGACCGACGATTTCGACGCCGACCACCCGCGGCCGCAGGGCAACGCGATCGATATCGGCGCTTACGAATTGCGTCAGTAGAACGAGATCGTTCGCGCGATCCTAGGCCTCGACGCACTGGAAATAAACGAGATGGCTCTCGTCCGCGCCATGCGCCTGCCCCAGGCTGATGCTGCCGCTCCTGCGCAGATGCGATTCGTCGCGATGTACGAACAACTCGTCGTCGTCGCCGATCTTCATCCAGGAGCCATTGGTCGAACGGTCGGCAAGCATGAAGTAGCCGCGTTTCCATTCGATCAAGGCATGGTTGCGCGACACCCATTCGGTCTCGACGACGAGGCTACTGGTCGGATCGCGGCCGATCGAGAACGACGCCGCTTCGTCGATCTCGAACACCTGGCTCTTGAAGCGCAGCAGCAGGCGCGAGCCGACCGCTCCGCCGCAGCCTTCCACGATGCGCTGCACGCTGGTGACGTTGGCGATGTCTTCCTGCCAGAGCACGTCGACGATCTCGATCGGCGCGAGCTTGCCGAGTACGCGTGCGGTACCGAGCGCGCGCACGCGCAGGCCGGTCGCATTGGTGATGCCGCTGACGGTGCTTGCGGTCGCGACGATCTGGTCGCGTCGCGCCAGGCTCTTGTCGGCCATGCGCGCCGCGGTATTGACCGCGTCACCGAACACGTCATTGTCTTCGACCAGCGCGTCGCCGTGGTGCAAGCCGATGCGGATCGCCAGATTGTCGCGCACGAAGTCCGCGTTGCCCTTGACGCGACGCTGCATGTCGGTGGCGGCGAGCAAGCCGTGCAACGGGCCGGGGAACGTGCACATGATCTCGTCGCCGATCGTCTTGACGACGCGGCCGCCATGACGCGCGGTGATCTCGGCGAGCGCGATCAGTACGCCGCCGACCATGCGGCGCGCCGCCTCGTCGCCGTGCGTTTCGAACAGGCGCGTGCTACCGGAGACATCGGCGAACAGAATCGTCATGGCGCGGCGTTCGGTCATCGCGCGGGATCATAGGCAAATCGGCGCGCTTGCACAAAAGGCGGCACCCGATTGCGGCGTGAATCGCAGAATTAACGCGCTCGCCACGCCGTGTAACGCCGGCCTGAGCCGCGCGGATGCGGAAAGAAGTGCCATTCAGCGACCGCGGCCTAGGGTCTGACGGGCCGGCGCGATGCCGGCGCCGACTGGAGCACTCGATGAGCACGCGAACCGCAGCTTCCGCACCGGCACTGATCGTTGCCGCGACCTTTGCCCTGGCGATCGGTGTCAGCACTTCCGCAGTCGGCGTCGAGCCTGCTGCCGGCGGCAAGAACGAGCACGGCCTGACGACCGTGAGCAACCCCTACCTCGGCAAGGCCGACGCGATCGCACAGGGCAAGGACTTGTTCGTGTCCAAGGCGTGCAGCGGCTGCCACGGCGCCGGCGGCGGTGGCGGCATGGGTCCACCGGTGATCAACTCGGTGTGGATCTATGGCGACGACGACACCACCTTGCTCAACCTGATCAAGCTCGGCAGCGTCGATCTGCGCGCGAAAGGCTACACGCGTACCGGCACCGAGTCGGTGGTCGGCGACATGCCCGGCTTCGAAAGCAGCGTCAGCGACGACGAGATCCTGAAGATGCTCGCCTTCATCCATTCGAAGGCGTCGGGCGCTTCGCAGTGAGGCGGCGCGCGACCTAGCGCAACTGCGCGGCCGCGTCGACGATATCGGCCTCGCCGGGCAACACCAGGAAAGCCGCGCCCGCCAGCGGCGTGTAGGTATCCACGCCGACCACGCGCCGCAGCGGCTTGGCGCCCTGCCCGGCTTCGACGATGGCGGTGATGACGCCTTCGCCGACACCGGCCGAATGGCGGCCTTCGTCGACGACGATGATCCGCTGCGCCGACTTCGTCTGTCCGGCGATGAAGGCTTCATTCAGCGGCACCAGCCAGCGCAGATCGATCACGCGCGTCTTCCAGCCGAACTTCGCCTCGATCTCGCGCGCGGCGCGCAAGCTCATCGGCACGCCGTTGCCGTACGTGACGATGACCAGGTCGTCGGCATCTTCACCATATACGCGTCCTTCGCCGGGCGTCATCGCCTGGTCCAGCGGCGGGTAGCTCGTCAGCCAGCCGCCATCGCCGGTCTCGTACAGATCCTTGGTCATGTACAGCGCGATCGGCTCGAGGAAGATCGCGACGCGACCGTCGACCTTGGCCAGCGCCGCCAAGGTACGCAGCATCGTCGCGGCGTCGTCGCCGCGGCTGGCGCAGCCGACCACGATGCCGGGAATGTCGCGCAACGCGGCAATCGAGTTGTCGTTGTGGAAGTGGCCGCCGAAGCCGCGCTGGTAGCCGAGGCCGGCGATGCGCACCAGCATCGGATTTCGATATTGGTTGTTCGAGAAAAACTGCAACGACGCCGCTTCGCCGCGGATCTGATCGCAGGCGTTGTGGAAGTACGCCAGATACTGGATTTCCGGCACCGGCAGCAGGCCCATGTTCGCGTAGCCCTGCGCGAGACCGAGGATCATCGTCTCGTCGAGCAGCGTGTTGAACACGCGCGCGCTCTTGAACGCCTTGTGCAGCCCTTTCGTTACGGTGTAGACGCCGCCCTTCTGCGCGACGTCCTCGCCGAACAGCAGCGCCTCGGGGTACTTGCAGAACAAGTCGTGCAGCGCATTGTTGATCTGGATCGCAAGGTGGCGCGGCGGCAGCGTCTCCGGCAGCTTGTCGGCACCGAATATCGCGGCGCGCTTGACGTGGTAGTCGGCGCGGCGCGCTTCCGCTGCGACCGCTGCCGGTGTGTACGGCGCCAGCGGCGCGATCACCTCGGCGAGCTGGTCGAGCTTCGGACGCCGATCGGCCTCCTCCGCTGCGGCGAAGCATTTGTTGCGCACGTCTTCGTACTGCGCGAGCAGCGCATCCTTCGTGTAAAGGCCCGATTCCAGCGCGATCGCCGCCGAGCGCAGCAACGGATCGCCGGCTTCCACCGCGACGAGTTCCTCGACGCTGCGCCATTCGATTTCGAAGTCAGTACCTGCGTGCCCCATGATGCGCGTCGTACGCAGGTGCAGGAACACCGGGCGTCGCGTCGTACGGCAGTGGTGCACCGCGCGTGCCACCTGTTCGTAGCCTCCGGCAAGATCGAGACCGTCGGCGTAGAAATAATCGAGGCCGTCGCGATTGCGGAATGCGTTCTCGATCCAGCCGCCAGGCGTCTTCACCGAGATACCGATGCCGTTGTCTTCGCACACGAACAGCACCGGTGACGGCAACTTCTGATATGCGGTCCACTGCGCGGTGTTGAACGCGGTCTGCGCCGTCGCATGATTGGACGAAGCGTCGCCGAACGAGCAGATCGCGATTGAATCGTCCGGCACCGGCAACGCATGGCCGATGCGCTTGGCTTGCTCGATCGCGACCGCGGTACCGAGGGCCTTCGGCAGATGCGAGGCGATCGTCGACGTCTGCGGCAGCACCCACAGCGGTTTCGAGCCCCACACCTTGTGCCGTCCACCGGAGGCCGGATCGTCCTTGCTCGCGGCGAAACTCAGCGCCGAATCCATGATCGGATCCATCCCGGGCAACTTCCTGAAGCGCTCGGCCATGAAGGCGCCGCTGCGATAGTGCAGGAACGCCGGATCGGTATGCCGGGTCAGGCGCGCGACCATCGCATTGCCTTCGTGGCCGGACGAACCGATCGTGTAGAACACCTTGTTCTTCACGCGCAGCACGCGCGCCATCAAATCGAGGTGCCGGGAAATCAGCTGCGATTCGAACAGCTGCAGGAAGTCGCTCGCGCTGCACAGGCTGCCCGGCAGCACCGCGTCGTCGCCCGACGGCGCGCGACGGACATCGCCGGACCAATTCTGCACGAACTCGCTGAAGTTCTGGTCGCAGACTTCGGCGCGGTTGACGTTTCTGTGGCGCGCGGGGATTGGGGTTGGAATGGCGTTCATAAGATCGTTTCGTCAGAGTCCAGCTTGCATGGGTACGAAGCCCGGCTGCATGCGGACACGCTCGAGCCACGCTTCTACGGCCGGGTAATTCGACAGGTCGAAGCCGCCGTCCGCGGCCGCGTGCGTATAGGCGAACAGCGCGATGTCGGCGATGCCGTAGCCGGAGTCGACGAAGAATTCGCGTGTCGCCAGATGTTTTTCCATCACGGCCAGGGCCTGCCCGCCGCGATCGAGCAGGCGCGGCAGCTCGGCGCGCCGCGCATGATCCGCCGGCAGCCACAGGCAGATGAAGCGGGCGACCGCGACGTACGGCTCGTGGCTGTACTGCTCGAAGAACAGCCACTGCAGCGTCTGCGCACGCAACCAGCGATCGGACGGCAGCAGCGGCGTGCCTTCGGCGAGGTAATGCAGGATCGCGTTCGACTCCGCCAGGCGGCGGCCGTCGTCGAGTTCGAGCAGCGGCACGCGACCGTTCGTGTTCTTGGCGAGGAATTCCGGCGTGCGCGTCTGCCCATTTGCGCTGTCGACGTCGATCCAGCGATACGGCGCGTCGAGTTGTTCCAGCAGCAACTGCACCTTGTAGCAGTTGCCGGACGATTTCATCCCGTAGACGATCATCATTGCGCAGAGTCCTTGTGAGTACGGCGCGCGAACCATGCGGCGCGCGACTGGCCCCAGATCTCCACGTTCGCATCCTCGTACGGCGGCGGCATCCTGCCAGGACGCAGATAATGCGAGCCGAGCCGTTCGGCGACCGCCTGCGACGCCGCGTTCGCCGGATCGATGCAATGGATGATCTCGCTCCACCCTAGATGCGCGAATGCCCAGTCCGCTGCCACGGTGGCCGCTTCAACGGCATAGCCCTTACCCCAGGCGGAGCGTGCGAGTGTCCAGCCGATCTCGGTACCGGGCCAGCCTTCAGGCAGCAGCGGGCCGATACGACCGAGCCAGCGTCCGCTGCTCTTATCGATCACCGAAAACGGCGAGAAACCCTGGATCTGCCAGCCACCGACGACCGCGAGGAAATTCCGCCACGCCACCGAGCGCGGCTGCACGCCACCGAGATGACGCATCGTCTCCTCATCCGCCGCGAGTTCGGCCCACGCCTCGAAGTCTGCCGCCGTCGGCGGGCGTAGGATCAGGCGTGCGGTTTCGAGGTGGATATCATCGGCATGCATGGGGACAGGTGCGATGGCTTGAAAGCTCGTCTTCCGTTGGAGAGGCGCCGAAGGCGGACGAGAGAACCGCTCTGCATCCGGCACTGCATCGGCGATTGCGATGCTTTTCTCTCTCACGACCCGTTTCCCTTCTGCCGCACGCAGAAGGGACACCGATCAGAACGCGTTGAGACCGGTCACTTCGCGCCCGACCACGAGCTGATGCACGGTCTCGGTGCCTTCATAGGTGATCACCGATTCGAGATTCAACGCGTGGCGGATCGGGCAATGCTCGGTGGTGATGCCGGCGCCGCCGAGAATGTCGCGCGCCTCGCGCGCGATGTCGATCGCCATGCGCACATTGTTCCACTTCGCCAGCGACACCTGCGTCGGCTGCATGTTTCCAGCGTCCTTCAGACGACCGAGCTGCAGCGAGAGCAGCTGCGCCAGCGTGATCCGTCGCGCCATGTCGGCGAGTTTCAGCTGTACCGCCTGGGTCGATGCAATCGGACGCTCGAACAGGACGCGCTGCTTGGCGTATTCGGTCGCCTCGGTGAAGCAGGCGATCGCCGCGCCGATCGGACCCCAGGTGATGCCGTAGCGTGCCTGCGTGAGGCAGCCGAGCGGCCCCTTGAGGCCCTTGACGTTCGGCAGCCGATTGGCCTCCGGCACGCGCACGTTGTCGAAATACAGCGCCGAGGTCACCGACGCGCGCAGACTCATCTTCTTGTGGATTTCCTGCGCACTGAAACCGGCGAAATCCTTCTCGACGAGGAAGCCCTGGATGCCGTCGACGGTCTGCGCCCAGACGATCGCGAGGTGCGCGAGGTTGCCATTGGTGATCCACATCTTGGCGCCGTTCAAGATCCAGTCGGCGCCGTCCTTCTTCGCCTGCGTCTTCATATTGGCCGGGTCCGAGCCGCCGTGCGGTTCGGTCAGGCCGAAGCAGCCGATCACGTTGCCCGCGGCCATCTGCGGCAGCCAACGCTGGCGCTGCTCTTCGGTGCCGTAGGCATAGATCGGATACATGCACAGCGACGACTGCACCGAGGCGAAGCTGCGGATGCCGGAATCGCCGCGCTCGAGCTCCTGGCAGATCAATCCGTAGCTGACCGCATTCATGCCGGCGCAGCCGTATTCGGTCGGCAGCGATGAGCCGAGCAGGCCGAGTGCGGCCATCTCGGGAATCAGCTCGTGCGGAAACACGCCCTTGTCGAAACAGTCGCCGATGATCGGCAGCACGCGCTCGTCGGTGAAGCGCGCCACGGTGTCCTGCACCATGCGCTCCTCTTCGGTGAGCAGCGAGCGGACATCGTAGAGGTCGGTCGGATTCAACGGTGTAGCAGGCATGGGAGTCGTCCGGGCGCGAGGCAAAGCAGGCTATTGTACCTGCGCGCTCCTGCAGGGGCCACGCGATCAGCCGCCGGAGCCGCCGCAATAGCGCGCATAGAGGGCCGCGCCCTGGCGTTCGGAGGCGGCGTGCTGCACGGCGTCGAGCGATGCCGCCGCCGCGTCGGCGCGGGCGTCGGCTTCTCCGCTGCGCAAGCGCGCCGCGGCGGCATAGGCCGCGGACAATGTCGGATCGGGCGGATAGATCCAGTCCAGCCTGCCCTTGCGCCCGCTGTAGGCTTGGGCGAGCAGGTCCAGCGCGCCGCAATCGCCGGCGGCGAGCGCGCGCTGAAGCTCATCGCCGGCCACCTCGCGCCGGCGCTGGACTTCATCCGGCTGCATCAGAATGTCGTCGCGGCCCATGTCGTGCAGCCCGTACCGTGCAAAGTCGAGCTGCGCCTGCGTGTCGCCGGCGCGCGCCGCCTTCTCCAGCCAGCCGACGCGCCGTCCGCTCAGGTCCGCATCGACGCCGGCACACTCGTCGCGCCGGCGCATGAACGCGTCGACGTTGGACGCGACGGTGGCGATGTCGTCGTCGCTCGACGGCTCGTGTCCATTGTTCGCGTAGAAATGCTTGAGCGCACCCGTGCGGATTTCTTCGTCCGAGCCGACGGGCGCGCGCGCGCAGTACATCAGTCGCAGCGCGAGCTCGTGCATGGCATCCGCCCTGCCCGCCTGCGCCAGCGGCAGCAGTGCGTCGATGGCGGCGCTTGCCGGCATGTCTGCTGCGGGCAGATCGACAGCGGGTGCGCGCGAACCGGCCATACGCCGCTCGGCGCGACGCGGAACATCGGTCGGATCGGGCGCCGATTCCATCGCAGCCGGCGGGAGCGCCGGCTGCGGACGCCGCCCGCGCGCGCCGAGCCACCACGATGCGGTAAGCACGAGCACGCCTGCAATGCCTGCAACGGCGAGCCAGCGCCGGGTTCGTGTCCGCATGACCTCGCCACTCCTTTGCCGCAGAAGCGATACTACGCAGATGCGCGTACCGGTCCTTACTTATCATTCCAACAACATCAGCGGCAACGACTACGCCAGCAACGATCATGTTGCGCTGGCGCAGGACCTGCGCGTCATCCATCGCAATGGGCTGCGTATCGTGCCGTTGGCGCGCGTGGTCGACGTCCTGCTCGGTGCGGCGCCGGCATCCGACGTGCATGACGCCGTCGCGCTGAGCTTCGACGACGGCTCCTGGTTCGACTGGCACGACATCGATCATCCGGCCTTCGGCAGGCAACGCGGCTTCGCCGGCGTGCTGCGCGACTTCGCCGAGGAAACCGGCGCGCCGGCGCATGCAACGAGTTTCGTGATCGTTTCGCCCGCCGCGCGCGCGACGCTCGATCGGACCTGTCTCGCCGGCCGCGGCTGGTGGAGCGACGACTGGTGGCCCGAGGCGCAGCGCGAAGGCGTCCTCGCGATCGAGAGTCACAGCTGGGACCACAACCATCACACGCTGGCGCAGACCGCGCAGCGCGAGCAGTGCAAAGGCACGTTCCGGACGATCGACAGCTGGGCCGATGCCGACGCGGAAATCCGCCAGGCCGCCGACTGGCTGGACGCGCGCTGCGCGCCGCACCGATCGACGCTGTTTGCCTATCCGTACGGCGAGAGCAACGACTACCTGGTCGAGGATTATCTGCCACGCCACGGCGCCGAACACCGGCTCCGCGCCGCTTTCGCCACCGACGCGCGGCCGGTCGAAAACGGCAGCGGGCGCTGGCGGCTGCCGCGTTACGTCTGCGGCCAGCACTGGAGCGGTCCGTCCGGACTGGTGCATCTGCTGCGCGACGCGCTCGACTAGTGCCGCTCCTCGACCTTTGCGACGGACGTCTTGGCGTCCCCGCGCAGCAGCACGACCACGTCGAGATTCTCCTGAATGCTGTTGAGGTCGAGGTGCCAATCGACCTTCGCATCGGCCTGGCAATCGCTGCAGCCGTCGGCGAAAGAACCACGGTCGTCGAACCGCGCTTGAGCGTGCCGTCCTGCCGCGCCGATCACCTCGATGCGCGTTGGGGTCGACGCCGCCATACGATGGGCGACGACGACGACATCGCCGCCGGCTGCGCGGAAATCGTAGCCCAGCGTCGCGGCGGGTCCCGCACCGCTGCCAGGAACGATCTGCAGGCGCCGCAGCCTTCCAGACACTGCCGGACGCAGGCACTATGGCAACGACGTGTTCATAGAAGGCGAAGCGATCGACGATGCGAGCCGGCGCTATGCCGGATGCCGTCGAGGCCGTGGCGATAGCCGGCCAAGTGCCTCCCTGCTCCTACAACGCCGCCGTAGCGAATCCGCTCCGGCCAATGCCCGCAGGCATTGCGAATCGTCGAGCCGAACGACCACTGCACGGCCAGCACGAGCCTGTCTTGCAATACGAGCGGTTCGCATAACAGGGATCCCCGCTGGTCGAGCGGGCGTACCGGATAGAACGCCGACACCACCTCGGCGACGCGATCGCTGCTTTCGACGACATCGAGCAGTGGACTGGCATTCACCATCGAGCGCAGCGAAGGGTTGTCGCGCAACATCCATCGGAAACAGCGCCAGTGCCAGCAGGAGGTAAGCGCCGATCGCAATCGCACCGACGCGGCGAAGTCCTGCACGCGGGTCGCTCAGCCAGGCGTTAAAACCCACGGCGATTGCAAACGCGAGCGGCGGCACGCACGAAGAGACCATCCACATCGGCGTGATCGGCCGGATCGCCACGACGAAGGCAACCTGCAGCGCGAACAGAGAGAGTGCCGCGATGCCGATCCGGCGCAGGCGTCTCGCGTCGGCACCGACCCTTGCCATTCCGCATGCCGCGAGGAGCGGTCGCCCAATACGCATCACGCCAGGAGTCCGGTTGCCCGACCGAATTCAGGCCGCGGCCACAGGCAGGCATAACAACAGCGTGCAAAGAACGTAACCTGCCAATGTCCAGCCGCACGCCTGCCGCGGTGACAACCGGGCGCCGCGCGGACGCATCGGATGGAAGAATCGGGCCACGTCGGGAACCGTGATGGGTCAGGGAGGTCGCAGAGCAAAGCCTGCCGCCGTCACCGAACCGCAGTACGCCGTATCGTCGTGATCAGAACGGACCGATTGCGTGCGCCTTGGCGATCAGGCTGCGCCGGCGCACGGGATCGAGCGGCTTGTGCCAGCGCGCGATCAGCTTGTCGTGTTCTGTCGGCTCGAAACCGGCCTGCATGTCGACCGCGTAAGCCCGCGGGTCGCCACAGTAGCCGAAGAATGCGTCGCACTCGGCAGCAAGATGCACGAACGCATAGCGCAAGGCATGCACCATGACGCCGCCGGAGACGTCGATCTGCGAACGCTGCTCCTCGCTCATGCGTGCGAACGTGCGCCCGTCGGTACACAAACCGCCGACCAGCATGATGTCGCCGAACGGCATGAAATGCAGATACGACAATGGCACGAAACTGCCGTCGCCGATACCGAGGAAGACGCCGAAATGATGCCGATACGTTGGGACCGGATCGCCGAATTTGCGTTCGAACAGCTCGCCGAAGAATGCGCGGGCGTCGTCGAGCTCGGTAATGGTCAAAAAAGAATTCAATGGATCGGGGAACACCGACGACCTCCCGCTGCGAATCGAAGGATGGACTATGCACGATGCGGAGCTGGCGATCAGCCGGAGCGTGCGTCGCCGCGGTGGCGTGGCACATGACCGGTCGCCACATGCTGGCGCGCCGACTCGACATTGACCGTCGAGTCGTCGAAAAAGATATCCGCGCCGAACGCTTCCAGAAACGGCCCCTTCGAGCGTCCACCGAGAAACAGCGCTTCGTCGATGCGTACGCCCCAGTGGCGCAAGGTCAGGATCACGCGCTTGTGAGCCGGCGCCGAACGCGCGGTCACCAGCGCGGTACGGATCGGCGACGACTCGCTCGGAAACGCCACCTGCAGCCGGTGCAGCGCATCGAGAAAACCGCGGAACGGACCGCCCGACAAGGGTTCGCGCACGCGCTCGGTCTCGTGCCGATGGAATGCATCGATACCGCCCTCCTCGCTGACCCGTTCGGACTCGTCGCCGAACAATACCGCGTCGCCATCGAACGCGATGCGCAGTTGATCGGACTGCCGTTGCGGCGCCTTCGACGGCAGGATCGTCGCCGCGGCGATGCCACCGGCCAATGCCTTGGCGACGCTGTCCGGGTTCGCCGAAAGAAACAGATCGGCACCGAATGCCTGCACGTACGGCAGGGTCGGTTCGCCGCGCGTGAAGGCGGCACGCACGATGTCGAGGCCGTAGTGTTCGATCGAGTTGAAGATGCGCAGGCCCGTGTCGGCGGAATTGCGCGACAGCAGGATCACCTCGACGTGCGGCGCCTCCGGCGGCGCGCGATTGAGGCGCAGCAGCTTCTGCACCAGCGGAAACGCGATGCCGGGCTGCAGCAGTTCGTTCTCGCGTTCGATCTGATGCTGCGCGAAGGCCTCGATACCGTCGCGCTCGAACAGGTCATGACTTTCGCCGAGGTCGAACAAGGCACGCGAAGAAATCGCGACGACCAGCGTGTCGCCGCGATCGGGCGGGTCGTGCCGGGGGCCAGGCTCAACCATCGAATCCATCGGCAAAAAACGTATCGGCAGCGATCAGCGCCGCTTGCACGGCGGCCCAGGCATCGAGGCGGCCATAGCCGGCCTGGTAGTTCGGCCAGGTCGAGATGGTCAGCCCGCCGCAACCGCTGTTGTCCGGATCGGTGATGCCTTCCGTCACCGTCGTCGCGCGCAGGATTTCGGCGACCTGGTCGGGATGCCCCTTCAACGCGGGCACCGCCGACAGCACCAGCGCGACCGCGCCGGCCACATGCGGCGTCGCCATGCTGGTCCCGTTTTCGGAAACGTAGCTGTTCGGCGGCCACGCGGATGTCACGTTGACGCCCGGCGCCGCAAGATCGGGGCGGATCAACGTCACGCCGACGACGGGACCGCGGCTCGAAAAGCCGGCCATACGATCGCCGCTGTCGGTTGCGCCGACGACGAAGCTGGAATCGTAGATCGCCGGCGGTGCGGTGATCGTGCTGCAGGCGGGCCCGTCGTTCGCCGCGGCAGCAGCGAAGAAGATACCGCCGGCGACGACACTGTCGACCGCCGCCTGAATTTCGTCGCCGACCGTGCAGCCTTCGTCCGTCGGGCAACCCCACGAGTTGTTGATGACATCCGGTGCGAGATCGGGATCGGGGTTTTCGCCGGCGAGATCGGTCGGCGCCAGCATCCATTGCATGCATTCGATGTAGCGCGCCGGGGTTCCGACGCCGCCATCCATGTTACGGCAGCCGATCCATTTCGCGCCCGGCGCCACGCCGATCTGATGCGTGCCGCCATCGTCGCCGGCGAACGTGCCGGCGGTATGCGTACCGTGGCCGTAGTCGTCGCACGGCTCGATTGCATCGTTGCCGCAGCTGTTGCCGACCGAATCGTGGATCGCATCGTGCCAGTTGTGATTGTGGTCGGCCGTCGCTCCATCCCAGCCGCGGTACTGCGGCTGTAGCGCCGGATGATCCCAGTGATAGCCGGTGTCCTCGCCGGCGATGACGACGCCCTGGCCGGTGTAGCCTGCGGCCCAAGCGGTCGGCGCATTGATCTTGCTGACGCCCCAGGCAATCGATTCGATCGCCTGCGGCGCCGCTGCAGCCACGGTCGGCTGCGGCAGCCGCGCAGAAAGACGCGGATTGGCAGCGACCCGTGCGATATCGCCGCGCGCGGCGAGACCGTCCAGATCGGCGGCCGACAATTTGGCCGCAATCGTGTTGGCGATCCAGTACGGGCGATAAGCAATTCCTTGCGCATCCAGCCATGCGCGCACATCTGCCTGCTGCGTCCGCGCGCGTGCGCGCAATGCATCCACCAGCGCGCGCCGGCGTGCGCGATAGTCCGCCTTCGCGTCCAGCGGTGCGAGCAGCGGGCGCGACTGATCGGCAAATACGATCAACGCGTCGACGCGTGCCTGCGTGTGCGCTGCAGTGACCAGTGCAGGGTCGATATCGGCCGCGAAGGCCGAGTTCAGCGCCAGCGCGAGCGGCAGCAGCGATAGGCAGGATAGAGTTTTTCGCATAGGACAGGCCCCGTAGTGAGTGACGTCGCTGCAACACCCGCAGGGTGCCACACGCCGCACACGACAACATGCCCGTCGGAGCCGCGCCCGGCAAGAGGCGACACCGAAACCGGTCGGGTCACGCGGCTCGACGACAACAAAGATTACGATCGCGCCCCCTCAACGATCGTTCGGATCGCCATCCTTCTTCGGTTGCGGCGCCGGTCGCGTGGCGCGACCCGGTGCTGGCTGCAGCGCCGGCTTCGTCATCCCCGGAGGCCGGGGCTGCGGGCGATTCACCGGAGGGCGCGACGGCTGCGTCGGGGGTCGATGATCGACCGGCGGGCGCGGGCGCGGCGGCGGACGCGACACCGGCGGACGTGGCGGCCTCGCCGGAGGCCGCGCCACCGGCGGGCGATGGACCGGCGGCCGCGGCCGCATCGGCGGCGGCCGATGGATCGGAATCGGGCGATGGCTCCAGCGATCGCGTTCGCGATACCAGGGCCGCGCGCGGTAGTAGTTGTCCCAATACGCGCCGAGGGTGAAGGCGACGATCGGAATGCCGACGCGCGCACCGTACTCGGGCACCAGCACGCGGCGGCTTTCGTAGTCGAACTGCAGGTAGTCGCCGGCGATCCAGCCGCGATTGCCGCGTGCGAAGACGTCGCACCAGATGTAGTCATCGAGGCAGCCCTGGATCGACACCGGCGTGCCGATCGGCAGCGTATCGATGCGCGGATACTCCGGATCGGGCCCGGCGCGCAGATTCACGTTCGCAGTTACGTAACCGTCGGCGGCGTGCGCGGCGCTCGCGCCGAAGCCGATCAGGAGGAACGCCAGGAAAACGAGAATCCGCGGCATGGTCGCATCTCCGGATTGCGCGAATGGGCGGCGGCTGGCGCCGGTACATTGCGAAAACGAGACGTTTTATACCAGAGAACGCGCACTGGCGCAGGGCTGCTGCGCGCTGCCGACGGGCCACTTGCCTCGGTTTCGGCACGCGCATCGCGGCAGCGAAAAGCGCGAATCCGGATACCTCGGGAGACTGCGACCCAACTGCTCATTCTGTTCGAAATCGCTGCCGCCGCTGCACCGAGCCGCTGCGCCGATGCATATGCAGTGCCCAGCTGACAGATCGGTGCACCATGGAGCGTGCCGTCTACCGCCGCTGCACTTAGGCGCTGAGTCCGTCGTAATGCTGGATCTCGAGCGCGGCGAGGTCGACGCCATCGAGGCAGCGCACGTTGACGGCCCACATCGCATTGCCGGCACGGTCGCTGCCGCGCCCGAGCGGCGCGATGCCGCAGACCGAGCAGAAATGATGCTGGATCTTGTGCTTGTTGAACGTGTAGGTCGCCAGTTGGGTCGCTGGTGTCTTCAGGTGCAACTGGCCGGCCGGCACGAACGCGAGCAGACCGCCGCGCTTGGCGCACAGCGAGCAGTTGCAGTCGATCGCCTGCTTGATCTCGGCCTCGACGTCGAATGCGATCTGGCCGCAGTGGCAGCCGCCGGTGTAGGTGGTCATGACGAACGTTCCGCTGCTCCGAGGCGGCTAGTATCGTCGGCCGCGCTGCGCATGCAAACCGGCGCGCTAGTTGCCGAGCATCGGGCTCGTCAACTGCTGCAGGAAAACGCCGACGACGCGCGGCTCGACCAGGATCGTCGCGATGACGCCATACAGTGCGCCCCACAGATGGGCGCTATGGTTGATGTTGTCGACGCGTTGGCGATCCATGTAGATCGAATAGACGACGTACAGCACCGCGTAAAGGATCGCCGGCATCGGTATCACGAAAACGATGATCTTGCTCCACGGTGACAACAGGATGAAGGCGAACAGCACCGCCGATACCGCTCCCGACGCGCCGAGGCTGCGATAGCGGCTGTCGTTCTTGTGTCGCAGGTAGCTCGGCAGGCTCGATACGACGAGTCCGCCGACGTAGAAGATCACATAACCGACGATGCCGATGCGGCTGGCATAGAAACCTTCCAGCGCGCGGCCGAAGAAATACAGCGTCAGCATGTTGAATACCAGATGCGGCACGTCGGCATGGATCAGGCCGCAGCTGGCCAGGCGCCAGTATTCCTTGCCGCGCGTGACCGCTGGCGGCCACAGGATCAGGCGGTCGATCAGCTGCGGATTGGAAAATCCCGTGAACGAAATCACGCAGGTGACGGCAATGATGATCAGGGTGATGGACATGAGCGGCGCGCGATCCTGCGGCTGGTTGGCGGCCGCCACGATATGATGCCGCCCATGTCACCCACAAGCGTTGATCGCACGGAGATCGCATGCTGAGCTGCCAGGGAATCGACGGCAAAACCCTTACGCCCGCAGCGGACGGCCAACTTCCGGCCCAATGCGTCTGGATCGACCTGCAGAATCCAAGCGAAGACGAAACGCGGCGCGTCGAAAGGGCGACCGGCCTCGATCTCCCCTCGCAGGACCAGATGCGCGCGGTCGAGATGTCGAGCCGGGTCAGGTTCGAGGGCGATGCGCTCTATCTCAACGTGCCCTACTTCACGCATGACCCGGACCAGCCGGCGACGCCGTTGGGATTGATCGTCAGTTCGAAAACCCTGGTGTCGATCCGCTACGCCGATTCGCCGGCATTCGGTATCGCCGCCGAAGCCTTGCGCGCGTCGAAGGAGCGCAGCGGTGTCGTCGCGTTCACCGGGCTGATCGGTGCGATCGTCGGCCAGATCGCCGATCGCATGGAGGCGATTGCCGCAAAAAGCGGCGCGCTGGCACCGCGCATCCTCGGCGAGCAGCAACATACGACGAAAATGCTGCGCGCGACACTCAGCGAGGTCGGCCATCTCGAAGGCCATCTGACGCGTACGCGCCTGACCATGACCGGCCTGCTGCGCATCCTCGTATTCACCCACGAAAGCGCACCGGAATGGATCGGCAAGGCCGACGCTGCGCGGCTGAAGCTCGCGCACAAGGATCTCGACGTGTTGTGCGAACTCGACGGCCAGCTGACCGACAAACTGCAGTTCCTGCTCGACGCGGTGCTCGGCTTCATCAACATCGATCAGAACGACGTGATGAAGATCCTCACCGTCGCTTCGGTCGCTTCGATTCCGCCGATCATCCTGGTCGGCATCTGGGGCATGAACTTCGTGCGCATGCCCGAGCTGAAATGGCCGTACGGCTACCCGATGGCGCTGACCGCGATCGCACTCAGCGTGATCATTCCCGTGCTGTGGTTCAAGCGGCGCGGATGGTTGTGAGCGCACGCCTCATCGGCGAGCGCTGATCCGGCGGCAGGAGCTGCAGCGCGCTCAAGCGCGCCCTTTTCTTTCCGCGCGGAACAGTGTCGAGTCACGAACGACGAGTGCGCTCGATCCACGTCGCATACGTCTGCAGATAGTTCTGCAGAAATCCCCGCGTCGACGCGTTAACCAACGTGCCGGCCTCGTCAAACAGCTTGTCGACGCCACCGATGTAGGCTTCCGGCTGCTGCATGACGGGCATGTCGAGAGAAACGAATGCCTGCCGCAGATGATGATTCGCTCCGAACGCGCCGAGTGCACCGGGCGAAGCGCTGATCACCGCGGCCGGCTTGCCGCTCCAGACGCTCTTGCCGTATGGGCGCGAGCCGACGTCGAGCGCGTTCTTCAGCACCGCCGGCACCGAACGGTTGTACTCGGGTGTCACGAAGATCGCGCCGTCGACCGCTCTTATCCGTTCGCGAAATGCGCTGCACGCAGCTGGCGGTCCGGCGTCTTCGTCGTCCGGGTTGTACAGCGGCAGCGCGCGGATCTCGACGATCTCGAGCTTCAGCGTCGGCGGCGCCAACGCGATCAATGCCTGCGCGATCTTGCGATTCCACGACGCCTTGCGCAGGCTGCCGACGATAACGGCGATATCGAGGGTACGGCTCATCGGCACATTCCTTATGGCAAAAGAGGATCAAGGTGCCCGAGCATGCCATGAAGCCGACCCAGTCTGGCAATACCTCATCGGGGCTATCATCGCGGCCCCTTCACGAGCGACCGCCGCGCATGAGCCTTCCGCGTTATTTGCAACTCGATGTGTTCTGCGCGCGCGCCGGCGGCGGCAATCCGCTCGGCGTGATCGTCGGTGCGGACGACTGGGACGGCGCCGACATGCAGCGCTTCGCCGCCTGGACGAACCTCGTCGAAACGACCTTCGTGCTGAAACCGACGCTGCCGCAAGCCAGCTACCGACTGCGCATCTTCACGCCGGCAAAGGAGATCCCATTTGCCGGCCATCCGACCATCGGTAGCGCGCACTCGGTGCTAGAGACCGGTTACGCCACCGCGCGCGATGAGGTGCTGCTGCAGGAATGCGCGGCCGGCCTGCTGCCGATCCGCGTCGAAGGCACCAACGAGCAGCGCCGGCTGTTTGTGCAGGCACCGGCCGCGCGCGTCGTGCGCGAAGGCATCCACGTCGAGCCGATTCTTTCCTATCTGCTGCGCGGCATCGCGCTCGGCGCTTTGCCGCCAGCCTGCGTCGAAGGCGGCCGGCGCTGGTGGGTGGCCGAATTCGCCAGCGAAGCCGCCTTGCGCGGTTGGAAACCCGACCACGCGTCGATCGGCACATTGGCGCGCGAAACCGACACCCTCGGCCTGTGCGCGTTCGCACGCAGCGCGCAGGCCGACTACGATCTCGTGGTGCGCGCGTTTCCGGCCGGCGTCGGCATCGTCGAAGACCCCGCCTCGGGCGCGGCAAACGGCTTGATCGCGGCGTGGATCGCGCTACGCGAACCGCACGGTCCGCTGGCACGCGGCTATCGCGTCAGCCAGGGTCGCGAAATCGGTCGCGATGCGTCGATCACGATCCGCATCGGCGGCACTGGCAACGGCAGCGACGTATGGGTCGGCGGGCAAACGCATACGGTTCTCAGCGGCCATGCGAACTGGCCGCGCCGCTGATCTGGACGAGTGAGACCGCCCACAGGCGCCAGCGGAGCGTCGAGTCCGGTCGAACTCACGCAAAGACAGCAAGAACGCCCGCAGCGGGCTCGCCACGGCCGAAATCCACGCAATAAAAAACCCCGGGTGTCGCCACCCGGGGTTTCCCCTATATCTTAGAACGCCTAGCGGCTCAGAGCACCTGGACCTGGTCGGCCTGCATGCCCTTCTGGCCCTGCACGGCGACGAAGCTGACGCGCTGACCTTCCTGCAACGACTTGAAGCCGGTGCCCTGGATCGCACGGAAGTGCACGAACAGGTCGGGGCCGCTTTCCGGGGTGATGAAACCAAAACCCTTGGCGTCATTGAACCACTTGACGGTACCGTTCTGACGATTCGACATCTCTGAAACTCCTGATAACACTGATGACATCGCGATAGCGGAACATTCCGCATCGAGACTGGGTTGCAGGGAGCTAGCGAGGCGAAACGATGGAGCGGACCCGGTGGGACCAATCGCATCAAGGCCACGATTCACAGTGACCCTAGCAAACACAGTGGGCGGACTATACCCGCAAACTTGCGCGAACGCTAACTTTGTGTAAACGGCGGGAACAATCAGCCTTCGAGGGGGTCTGCCGGCACGCGAGCGGCCTGATTCCGGCCCAGCATCTTGGCCCGGTAAAGGCCTGCGTCGGCACGTTCGATCCACGCCGCGGCACTTTGCATGTCGATGCTGGCGCTGGCCATGCCGATGCTGAGCGTGCACTGCAATCCTGGCGCATTCGCGATCAGCGCAGCGGCGACGCGCGCGCGCACGCGCTCGGCCACCACGAGCGCCGCGCGATCGCCGGTGTGCGTCAGCAGCACGCCGAACTCGTCGCCGCCGTAGCGGCAGGCGACATCGATGTCGCGGACGCTTTCACGGATCGCTGCGGCGACCATCACGATGACCGCATCGCCGACCGGATGGCCGTAGCTGTCGTTGACCCGCTTGAAATGGTCGATATCGATCATCAACAACGAGGCCGCACGACCGTAGCGGTGCAAGTGGCGCAGCTCGAGTTCGAGCGCCTTCTGCCAGGTCACGCGGTTCCACAAACCGGTCACCGCATCGACCGTGCTGGTCAGCTCGAGTTCGCGATTGCGCCGCAGCGCCTTGCTGGCCATTGCGTGCGTCGCGGCGCTGACCAGCAGCGGATAGGCCACCAGGAACGGCAGCGAGGCGATTACGCTCGGCATGGTGGATTCGGGTTGCCACGGAAATGCATCGTCGACGCCCCACAGCAACAACACCGTCGTCAGGCATGCGACAGCTTGTGCCGCCAGTGCACGCCCGAGCAGGCGCCAGCCGCCGACGTTGATCTTGTCGACCGCCAGCATGGTCAGCAGCAGTACGCTCGGCAGCAGATTGAAGCGCATCGCCGCCACCCAGAAGCCACCGAGCGCCGAATCGATCAGCAGGCTGCGCAACTCGACCCGCTTCGGATTCGCGCTCGCATTTGCCAGCGCCCGCGCCAGCTGCGGCCACAGAAATCCGTTGCATATGAGCAGCACCCACAGCAGCGGTGCCGCCGAGTTCTGGTAGAGCACCGAGCCGACCGCCAGCGCGCCGAGGCCGAGCCCGAGCGCACGCAGCCGGTACACGCGTGCGACGAAACGATCGCCGGCGGCGGTTTCTGGCGTTGCGGCAAGAGCGGTCGACAGCAGCATCCAGGTGAAATCCGTCAATGGGGCCGCGAAGCGGCCCCGACGGAATGGCAAAAGCAAATACCGTACCAAGCGCCCGTCGCAGGGCTTGGCAGAGCTACGCCTTGCCGGCGACCACGTTGACGCTGAGCGCGATGATGACGACGTTGAAGAAAAACGCGATGACGCCGTGGGCGAGCACGATCCTGCGCATCCGCCGATCGCTGACCTGCACGTCGGAAACCTGGAACGTCATGCCGATCACGAAGGCGAAATAGACGAAGTCCCAATAGTCGGCATCGCCCTCGCCCGGAAATTCCAGGCCGCCGCGTTTGCGCTTGTTGGCATCGTCGCCGTAGAACGCGTGCGCGTAATGGATCGCGAACATCGTGTTCATGAAGATCCATGACAACAGCAACGTCGTCGCCGCAAGGGCGATTTCCAGCACGCCGCCGGCCTGACTTGCATGCAGTTCCAGCCCGAGGGCGACCAGCACCACGCCGGAGACGCCCACGCTGCTCCACAGCGCGCCCCAGCGGCCCTGGTCTTCTTCACGCGCGCGACTGCGGATCGAAGCTGCGTCCGCGCGCCCGAACATGTCGGCGACGAGCACGACGAATGCGATCGCCGCCGCAACGAACGCCAGCAAGATCGCGCGCGCAGGCCCGACTCCGCATGCATAGCAGACGCCGATCAGCACTACGAAGAGCAAGGCACAGGCGTTGAAGCGCGGCCGCCGTCGCACGAACGCGAACGGGCCTGGCCTCTTGCGTTGCCGGGGCATGCGGGACATCGGGATTTCGGCGACCTTGCAACCGCGGGAGCGCATGCTAACCCGCAAACGCCGACGATGGGCCAGTGTTTATAGGCCTGGTGTCGAAGGCGGCAGCGCGACAACGCGCGGACCGGCTGCACGCTTTCATGCGAACGCGCAACGATCTCGGTGACGAGGCCGATCGGTGGAACATGATCCCCGACAACGGATCGCGCCGTCGAGGTAAACCGCGCCCGATGACCCGGGCGCCGGCGCTATTACGCGGTTTTCTTCGCTGGCGCCTTCTTCACGGCCGGCGCCGCCTTCTTCACTGCCGGCTTGGCGGCAGGCTTGGCCACGGCTTCGCCTGCGGCGCTCTTCGCGGCGTGCGGGCGCGTGTTGCCGTAGCTGCGGATCGCGATCTTGCCTTTCTTGGTCTTGCGGTCGCCTCTGCCCATGTCGTGCTCTTTCTGCGTAGCGATCGTGAAATCGGGGCGCGCAGGATAACAGCCTGCGTCGGCTATGCAAGATTGGTGACCTTGATGCTGCGGAAGTGTCACTCGCGGAACCATTCGCCGCGAGGAATGATCATGGGCACGCCGGCGCTCGAGCACCATTGCATCTGCACTTGATCAAACCGCGCAAGCCGCCGGCGAATGTCGAGCGGCGCACCTTCGCGATCCTGAACATCGGTTCCTGCTGGGCTCGTCCTGGTGAGCTCGAAAGGCGCAGCTCCTCAGTGCCCGGACGCGGCGTGTCGTTCAGACGCCCGCGCCTCGGCGGCGGCCGGCCCCGGCGCTTTGCGCAAAGCGACGAGACGATCGATTTCGGCGAGCAGGTCTTCGCCTCTGAGGATCTCACGCTCGCCACCGAGCGCCATGGCCTTGCCATCGATCGACAGCCGGTAGACGCCCTGCGCACCACCGACAACGATCGGCCTGCGCTCGCTGCTGCCAGCGCG
>Ga0247776_10000033_pt1 | contig 48201 bp, 68 predicted proteins | sample UWRJL199509C5_FD_179912 | JGI IMG/M metagenome (GOLD analysis project Ga0247776, IMG submission 179912) | Plant litter microbial communities from Arlington Agricultural Research Station in Wisconsin, United States - UWRJ-L199-509C-5 | ecosystem: Environmental > Terrestrial > Plant litter >...
GCCCTTCATGTACAGCGCGATGCCTTGCAGCATGTCGACGGCGAGAATCTGGCCGCCCCATCCGCCCATGCCGCCGCCGCCGACCGTGGATTGCGCACCAGCAGATCGTGCGCCGCCGGCAGCACCATCGCCGCCGCTCGCGTCCAGTAGGTTCGGGACAACGGGACCGTTACGCAGCAGGAAGAACACGCGAAGCCCGCCACCGCCGCCGCCGAACCCGCCACCGCCGCCGCCGCAGTTCAAGCCGGTCGCCGGCGCTGAGCCAGCCGTTGCGTTGCCACCGGTCGCGGAAATTGCCTTCGCAGGTGTCAACGCGCTTGTCGTCAGCGACCGCGTATACAGCGACCCACGCCCGCCGCCTCGGCCGCCCGTACCGCCGAGGCCGCCGGGGTTTGTGCCATTGCCTGCGCCGCCGCCGCCGCCGCCGCCGCCGTCGCCACCTGGCAGCGGCTTGATCAACCATAGGTCCGGCGTCGCGCCGGCGCTCATGTCGACGTAGGTGAATTCTTCCTGCGGCATGCGCGGCAGCGCGAAGATCGGCGATCCGATCATGGGAGCGCTGGACTGGCCGCCGAGCGTTGCAGAAGCGCTGCCAGCGCCGCCGCGACCGAAAAGCTGGTTGTAGCCGCCATTCCCGCCCGAAAGCGCGACACGCAGCGCTCCCGATAACGCTGTGTTGCCTCCCGATGGCAACCCGGTTGCGCCGGCGATTCCAGCGAACCCCCAGGAAGGCGCCGTCGTGGCATCCCAGTTGATCGCATGCGGGAGGCACGACGTGATGTCCATGTCGTTCCGTACCCGCATGTTGTAAATCGACATCTGCAGGTTGCAGGTGCCGGTCAGCTTCAAACTGTTGGCGTAGATGTGATCGCGCGCCGTATAGACGCCGCCGCTGAACGTGACCTTCGACGGTAGCGGATTCGTCGCGCCATCGAATACAAGGTCGCCGTCGCCGCCATCACCAAGGACCGTGGCGAGCGAGTCGTAGGCGACCGGCGAGCCATCGCCCGCGGTGGCGAATACGCGCCCCGCTGGTGCCGGCGCGGCCGCGCTGCCGACCACAAGCTTTGCGCTCGCGTTTGCCGTGGCGCCCGAAGAGTCGGTGACCTGAAAGATGCAGGCCGAAACACCGCTCGTCGACGTCAGCGCGGTAGGGACGCCGGTGAGTTCGCCGGTGGACTTGTTGAATTTCACCCAAGCCGGAAGCTGTGCGCCGATTGATCGGACCGTATACGTATAGCCGTCCGCGCCGCCGGCGCCGCTCAACTTTGCGTAGTACGGCTGTCCAATGATCGCCATCGGCAAGCTGACAGACAGTGAGAGCGCGGGACCGACATTGATCGTCAGCGGAATGAAGGTCTCCGATCCATTCGCATCGACGACGTGCACGGTGAACGTCTGCGTCACGCCTGTGACGTTGGCTGCCGTCAATACCGGGTTCGTCGATGCAGGGAATGCAATGCCGGCCGGCGCGGTACCGCTGGTGATTGAGTACGTCGCCGGCAGGGCGAGGTTCTGCAGCAGCGACGACACGTCGAACTGATACGGCTGACCCTGCACCGCGGGCACGGTACCGGTCTTCGACGTCGACCAGCCACCAGGCGGCTCGATCGTGTAGCCGGTGACGATGTGATACATGCCGGGGAAGGTGTTCAGCAGCGCGTCGGTCACCGTGATACCGAGGTCGAACGATGCTTGGCTGGCCGGGCAGTTGCCGGTGACTGCGCCGGTGCCGGGATCGACGACGACCCACGCCGGCCCTGACGTCTTTGCGAACGAATACCCGCTTGCGCCACCGACGCCCCACACATTGCCGGTGTATGCGTGGCCGCGAACGCAGAAAGGCAGGTTCGCGCCGAGTGTGAGCAGCGTGGCAACCTTCGCCGTCGTGATGGCGGTGCCAAGGACTTGCTGCCGCTTCGCCGCCATCAGCGACCACTCCGCGGGCGGCCGGCGGCCGATTCGACGACACCGCGCTCGAGCGAGCGGCCAAGGTCGGACGTCTCGGTCACGACGTTGCGCACCTCACGCACGATGTCTTCGTTGCCTTCGCGCGCTACCGCAAGGATCTGATCGAGGCGATCGCGTACGTCGGCCAGCAACTGCACCGAGGGGCCGTTCGCGATCGCTGCGCCTGCCGTCTGGCCCGGCGTCGCGTACGTCGGCATGGCGTGGCCGGAATGCCCGTGCGGGAGGAAGACAAGGTTAGACGTGTCGCTGTCGCCCGGCACATTCGGCACGACGCCGTCGCGCGAGCGTGGATCCGTATTCGAAATCGGTTGCACGGGAGCAGGCAACCCGGCGATATCGTAAAGCGCGGCGATAAGGCGATTGAAATTCCCGTCGAGGGAATCCGGGATCGCGTTTTCCATGTCCACGGAGTTTTGCAGGTACTTGTCGAGGTCGGCACCCGATAGGCCGAGGTCTTTCGCCAAATCCTTCAAGCTGAGGTGCAGCGAGTCGGCCACCTGCTGGAAGCTCTCGTGCTGCGCGTTTGCCAGCGACGCGACGTTCTGCGCGATCGTCTGCGCGTCGGCGGTTCGCTGTGCTGCCGATTGCTGTGCCGACTGCGCAGAGCCGGCGAGGGAGCCGCTACCGCCGCCTGCCGCTCCGCCGACGTTGTTGTCGCGGCGGTTTGCGAGCGAATTGAAGAGGTCGACATATTGCTGCGACGAACCGTAGAGGCGCTGGCCGATGGTCAGCACGTCCTGCTTGGAGACCATCCCCTGGTCGAACTTCTGCAGGGCGTACTGGAGCTTCTGGTTGTCGTTGAGCGGGCTGAGGTCGCCAAGCAAGAGCTGCACGGCCGCGGATGCCGACTCCGCAACCGACGTGATCGCCGAGCCGAAGCCATGCAGCGCGGCTGTGCCGCCGTTCGCGGAATCGCCGATGCTTTGCCCGTTGTGGTACAGCTTGTCGACCAGGTCCTGTGTCGACGACTGCAGCTCCGCGATCGCGTCGGAAATCTCTTTCGCCGCCACCTGATGGATCAGCGTCAGGTCTTGCTCGCTGGCGCCCTGCAGGCCCGCCGCCTTCGCCAGCGCGTTGGCTTGCTTGACCGTGTCGCGTTCCCACTGCTCAATCTGCAGGCGCGCCGTCGCAAACGCGCTGAGCTTGCCGGATTGATTCGCGAGGTCTCCGATGAAGTCACCGTAGCTCGCAAGGGACGTCGCGCGCTTTTCAAGGTCGTTGTAATAGGCGTCCGACGTGTCGGTCAGGCGAAGCAGCGTAGCGATCTGTGCGCGGCCCGCCTCCGTCGTGGCGTCGAGCGAGTTCATCAGCGCATACATGCCATCGCGCGTGGTCGGCAGCGTAAGGCCGACTTGCGACAGACCCGAATTGAGCGCGTCGGTCTCGTACTGGAACTTGGCACTGTCGGGCGCGAACTTGTCGACGAACGACTGCATGCTCGAGATGAATGCGTCGAGTCCGCCGGCGGCTTGGACGAGGCCGTCAGCGATCTGCGCGAATTTCTCGGGGTCCGTTTCATTGACGGTGATACCGAGCCGCTTGAACGCCTCCTGCGATACCTGCACCTCGGTCGCGACACGCACCAGCGTTTCGCCTAATCCTTCGCCCACTTGTTGGAACTGACCGATGAAAGGCACGATCGCGCCCGCCAACCCATCGAACAGCTTCGAAAAAACGGCCTCCAGCGCCTTTTGCTGATCCTCTGCCGAAAGTCCCTGCAGGCTGATCCGCTGTTCCTCGACCTGAAACTTTGCCATCGCGGCGTCGATGTCCGCCGGCAACAGACCGAGCGCGAGCGCGCCCTGCCGCACCGTGTCGGCAATCGACTTGATGACGAGCTGGAATTGTTTGCCGAATTCGTCCGATATATCGACGAGCTGGTCATCTGTCCCGCCGCCGCCGAACAAGCCGCCGCTGGTCTTGATCGTTTCGTACGCACCGACCATGACCTGATTGAGCATGTCGTTCAGAGCGCCGCCGGCGATGACGATGCCCTGGTCGATGACCTTTTGCTTGCCGCCGAACAGCAGGTTGCCGATCGCTCCGCCAAGCGGATCCTTACCGAACGGATCGCCGATGTTGAATCCGTCGCTCGCGCCGGCGAACTGAGCGTCGCCGGCGCCGCGTGCGAGCTGGTTACCGGCCGCACCGAGCGCGTTCTGCAACGCCTGCAGCGCAGTGAGCATCCCCCGATTGAGGCCGACGAGCTGCGTCGTCGCGTTCGCGGTGATGTCGATCGCCTTGGCGATGCTCTCGCTCTGCGCTGCGGTATCACCGAGCACGGAGCCGGTGCCCTGAACTTTCTGCCGCACCTCAGCCGAGTCCGAAGATGGACCGCCGCCACCGCCGAACCCGCCGATGTCAACGCCGAGCGCGGCGACCGCGGCCGCCATGGCCGCCATGCGCGCGAAGGCGGTGTACGGGTCGCCCTGGCCCTGATTCAGCACCGCGCTGATTGCCTGCGCGACCGAGAGCGCATCGATAGCGACTTGAAATGCCTGGAACGCCTTCGAGCCGTCCTTTGTCATCGACTGAAGGCTGCGGAGGCCTGTCTGAGCGCTGTCGACGATGTTCACCACGATTTTCTGCCTCGTGGCGTCGAGCGTGCGATTGAGCACGAGCAGTTCGGCAGGATTCCACGTATCGGCCAGCTTCGCCTTCACCTTGTCGAGGTTTTCGAGAAGCTGATCGAATTCGGATTTAGAGCCGAACTGCTCGACGAGACTGATGACTGGAGCGTTGTCGCGAATATCGGCCAGTTGTTGCAGCCGAGTAGCAAGTCCATCGGCAACGTCCTGCTGGGACCGGCCTTTATCAATCGAGTCCTGCGCGTCTTTGTTCGCCTGCACTACGCCCCTGTCGTACGCGACCTGTGCGGCGGTGAGCCCCATAAGCTTGTCGCGCTGTGCGCCGAGCTGCGCGGCCAATGCGTCGTTGCCGGTTTGGAGCTTGTTCCGCTTCGCAATCTCGTCGTTCGTGTGCGCCAGGTTGTCGCGCAGCAGATCCTCGCCTTTCTGCCACTTCGCCAGAATGTCCGTGATGTCGCCGCCGGCGATGGCGAGGGCGTACGCCTTTTGCTGAAGGTCGCCCATCCCTTTCTGAAAATCCGCCTGCGCCTTGTCGGTCGCGCTCATGCCGCCGCCGAGCGTCAGCAGCATGTCGTTCAACGACTTGTCGGCGGCCGCCAACTGAGCCGCGGCGGCGGCCGCTTCTCGGTCGGCCTTCGCGGCATCGCGAGCGGCCTTCCCGTGGTCTCCATACTTTTCGTTGATTTCCGCGAGCTGCTTGTCGTACTCGCCGCCGGAGAACCCGGTATCGGTTTTCTGCACGTCGGCAAGACGAGGGTTATCGCCGGCGTTGGGCCCGTTGAACAGCGCAGTGAAGCGATTGTTTAGTTCTTGGATCGCCTTCGCTTTCTGCGCCTGCTTGTCGAGCGCGAGCGACGAGGCGTCGATGGCTTTTTGCGCCTCGACCTCAGCGTCAGCGAGCGCGTGTTGCTTGCGCGCATCATCGTCGACTTTCTGTTGCGCAGCCGCGCGATCCTGCAGCGACTTGATGAGCGCACTGTTGGCCGCCTCTTCCTTCGCAAGTTTGTCGGCGTACGTCGGATCGAAGTTGGCTAGGAAGCCCGTCACGCCGCCGGCGCTAAGGCTTTTCTTCCGCTCTGCGATGTCGAACTGATCGGTGTATGCGCTCGCGAGTTGACCCTGCAGGTCGGTGCGGCCCACTTGCTTTAGGTTGTCGATTGCACCGCCGATGGCGTCCTTAACGCCGCGCCATGCTTTTTCCACGATGCCGGCGCTGTCGACCATCGCTTGGCGGCGACTCTCCATCGTGTCGGCGAGCGTCTTGACTGCGAGAGTAGTGGCGCCCTGCGTATCCCCCTCGTCCTGCAGCGCTTTGATCTGGTCGTAAATCGCGCCGGTCAGGAAGTGGTATTGCTCGTTTAGCTTCTCCACGCCGTCGAGAGGGTCTTTCGCGAGCTTGTCTAATTCGTCGACCGCCTTGCTGACGGACTCGCCCGTCACCGCGGCCAGGGAAACGGCGCCGTTGGCTGCCAGTTCGAACGCGCTTCCCGAAAGCTTCCCCGATGCGGCGAGCTTCGTGATCGCCTCTGTGGCCTCGCCGTACTCGCCAGTGGCCGCGCCGATTGCGCTGGCCTGGTCGCGCAGCGAGCCGACCGACTGGCCGGCGTAGTTGCCAGTAGCGATGAGCGCTTTGTTGAACGCTGCCGCCTCACGCTCGCCCGAGACGAACGTACCGATGACCACGGCCATGATGGCGGCGACGATGCCGATCGCGACGCCGAGCGGCGAGAACGCCGTCGCGAGCAGCCCCGTTCGGTTTGCGAGGGTCAGCAGCGAGCCTTGAAACTTGGTGAAGTCGCCGCGCGACATTTCCGCAGCGAGCACGCCGATTTCGCGCTTGGCGGCGGCGCTGTTGAACGACAGGTGCGATGCAGCCTCGCCGGCGCCAGTCAGTGCTGCGCGCGACGCGTTGATCTTCGCGGTGTAGTCGGCGAATCCTTCGTCGTCGATCAGACCTTTCGACTTGGCCTTGGCGAGCTGCGACTGCATCGCGTCGAGTTCGCCAAGCTTCGCCACGGCGGGGTTGATCCGGCCGAGCAGCTTGTTCAACTCGTCGCCTTCATCCTTCGTTGAACGAGTGGCGGCAACTGCCTGTTGCGCGAGTCGGCCCTGCGACGCGCTGAGGGCGTCTGCGCGCTCACGTACGCGACCCGCGGATGCTGCGCTGAGGTCAAGTTGCTTGTTGAGCGCGGCGGCCGCGTCGGCGCTAAGGCCGCTGCGTTCGGCCAGGGTCTTCGAGTTTTCGCCGAGGTTACGCGTCGCATCGGCAGCGGCGACGGACGCTGCGACCATTGCCTTGATGCGGCCCGCGGCTTGCTCTTGGCTCTCGCCGAACGCATTGACCGACTCGGTAGCTTTGTCGAGTCCATCGCTCGCCGTCTTGCCGGCGGCGGCAGCGGCGTCGCCAACTTGCTTGATCGCCGCCACGCCTTCGGACGCGCCCGACTTCATGCCGGACGCGTCGAGCTTCAGCGCAAACGTAACGGTTCGATTGTCGCCTGCGGCCACTATTTTCCGTCCTTATCGTTCATTACGGCCGCTACGACTTGCGCCATGTGTTGCACCCCATCGAGCACGTCCGGCTCTTCCTCGTACGGCACGTGCATGAGGTGGCACGCCGCTTCGATTTCCCTTGCGGTGACGCCTTGCCAGAACACCCCCATACCCACGGCGATCTGCGGTTGGCACCGCAAGAACACTTCGGCGGTGCGTAGGTTCTGGTCGAGGACGTCGATCACGATGTAACGAGGCGCGTCGCTTATTTCCTCGTCAGCGACGTCTGATGTTTCGGTGCCATCCGCGGCGATCGTGATCGGCTCGCCGCGGATGGGTTCTGTCGGTTGATCCGCATCCGTTTCCGAGGGCTTCCCGATCAGCGCCCGCGCAACTTCAATCCGTTTCGGCGGCGGGCATCCCCGTACTGCTCGAAGTACGCGTCGACGAAGCCGGCGAGCGCCCACATCGACACGGGGCCTTCGCAGAACCATGCCGTGGCGGCTTCACCTTCCAGGCCATCCGGGCAGCCGTGAACGGCAGTGACGAGTTCGTCGAAATACTCTCGATCCTCGAGGTTTTTTTCGCGCAGTGCGGTGATTTCCTTTTTCGGGCGCACCTTGCAGTCGAGGGTGAAATAGCCTTTGCCGACCGGGCAATCCAATTCGAGCTTGAGCGGGAAAGTCGCTACGGGTTTGAAAACGAAAGTTGCGGGCGTGCTCATCGAATACTCCTGAGTTAAGGCGCGCCGGCTCGCACCGGCGCGCGTGTTCGTGACGCGTCGTGTCGTTACGGGTTGGTGTCGCCAAACTCGATGTAGAACTCGTCGCCGCCAGCGGACGAGGCGATGCACGGGCCGGTCAGCTCCCAACCGGCATCGCCGTCGATATCGACCTCGTTGATGTTCTCGATCTGGCCGCGGAAGCCGAGTTCGGAATACAGGAGGTTGCTGTCGAGCTGGCGGATGTTGGCCGTGATGATCTGGCCGGCATCGCGCACCGCCCAAGGATTGAAATCGGCGAGCGAGGTTCGAGCGATGCGATACGTAAACGAGGCCAAGCGATCGTCGACGGCATTGACCTTGAGCGACGTGTATTCCTTCGTCACAAGTTTGTTGCCGAAGTCGATGCCGAGGTTCTTCGCCCACACGAGCAGGTTGACCGTCGCGCCATTCACGGAAACGATCTTCGAGGTGCCATTCTTCGACGTCAGAATGGCCGGGACGACGCTCGGCACGACGATCGCCGGAAGGTTCTCGTTGGTGACCGTGTCGTAGGTGCCTTGAATGCGCGTCTTGCCCTTGAAGCGATCGCCGATCGCCATCGACAGACCGGTGATGTTGTTGCGAGCGCCGAGGATCTTTTTCTTGATGTCGACGTTCCAGCCGTACGCCGAAGCCGTCTTGATACCGACGCTGATCGGGTTGTAGCGCGTCGTCTTCGCCACAGCGTCCTTGACGACGGTCATGCCGGCCGGGAGCAACAGCACCTCGTTGTCGCAGCTGGACGTCGCCGCGGCGCCGGGCGTCAGCGGCGGATACAGCTCGAAGTCGCCCTCGATAAAGGCGCGCTTGTTGCCGACCAGAAAGGGCGTGTTCGTGAAGTAGGGCGTATCGGTCGGCCGTTCGACCTTGTCGAACTCGGTGCCGCTGGTGCCGTCGAACAGCAGGACGCCGTTCGTCGCAGCGGCCGGGGTGGCGTCCACGCCTTCGTTCGTCTCGATCTTGATCGCGACGCCGCGGCGCTTGAATTTGTCGAGTGCGGGCTGAGCCATTGCTTATTCCTCGTTCTGCTTGCGCTGGCGCTTCGGCCGCGGCGCGGGGTCGGTTGCGGTTTCGCTGGCATCCGCCGGCGCTTGCTCTGCAGCGTCCACGTCGAGGACGCACTTGCCGTCGATCACGCGCCACGGTCCGTGGGCCGTCGGCGTGAACGGCGCGGGTGTCTCTTTCATCACGTGTTCCTCGCGTAGGTGACTTCGGTGAAAAACACCATGTCGACGACGAGCACGCTTTCGGCCGCGGGACCGTCGCCGCTCGAGACCCAGGCGAACCCCTGATCGGCGCCGGCGGGCGCCCACGTCAGCATTGCTGCGGACACGCGGTCGCAGAGGTCTGTCTCGCGATCCTCGGCGTCGGTCTCGCCGTCTACGAAGCGAGGCATCACGACGCGCAACGCGATTTCGATGCGCATGGTCTGGCGGTACTGGCCGGAATAGCCGTCGCCGTTGTCGAGGCGAAATGCTCGTTGTGCGCCGACCCACACGGCCGGCCAGACCCTCATCAGGTCTGCGGTGTAGTTGCGTTCCTTCGTCGTGCCGACGCGCACCGTGTCGTCGCTGAGCTGCGCGATCAGGTGTTCCTTGCACTCACGAAGCGAGAGGCGGCCGTTCATGCCGAGGTCTCGCCGAGGAACGACTGCAAGGCGCGCTCGATCGGGAGCAGCGCTTCCTGCGCCCACGCGCCAGGAAGCTCGGCCTGCCCGTCCTCGTGGATCGGGAAGAAGGGGCGGGCGACCGCGCGGCCGTTGCCGAATTGATTGGCCGGCGCGCGTGGATCCGGCAATCCGTTGCCGATCGACACCGTAGCGCCCGCTTCGGTCTGAACGACTTCAAGGCTGGCGTACATGGCCGTCGTGTCGATCAGAATTTGGGTCGAATCGTTTTCTCGCTTCACCCGGCGCTTGAGCGTTGCTTTCTTCAATGGCGCCCACGGATGGCCGAACGGGTCCGTTTCGTCACGGAACGTGGTACGGATGTTCTGCGCGACCGAGTCGGCGGCGTCGCGCTCGGCGCGCTTCGCCACGGCCTCGGGAGTGCCGAGGCGTGCAAGCACGGCCAGCACACGCGAGTCGTCGATGTCGAATTGAACGGCGCCGGTCATCAGCCGTTCCTCGCGTAGCATTCGTAACCGACCACGACTGCGCCGGGACGAATCGGGGTGACCGGATCGACGATCACGCGCGACTGCCCGTCGACGTCGTCGAAGCGATCGCCGGCCTGCATGTCGCTGGTCGATGGCGCCAAGAATTTGATGTCGCCGATTTCGAGCGCGGAGCCGTCCAGCACATGCTTGACGCGGCCCACTTCGAGTAGCTGGACATTCCGCGGCTGCACCACGCCGACGGCGGGGGTTCGAAAGATCGTGACCCTGCGGCCGTAGCGCGCGCATGCGCGGTCGACCGAGCCGCGAGCGCGGTCGTAGCTGAATTCGCTCACGATGCACGCTCGATGCGCATGGACAGGCGGCCGCCGCCGGTCAACGATTCCAACAGAGCGTCCGCGGCGGCGTAGCGCGGCTGACCGCCGCGGCGGTCCACGGCGTACGTGGTCGAAATCGGGCCAACGGTTTCGCTGACGATGGCGGGGCCGGCCTGGTCGAGGTACAACGGGCCATCGAGGGCAGGGAGCGCCAATTCGCAAGACGCGCTGATGACCGCACGCACCGGCCAGGGACGCGTGCTGCGCGGCCATGCAAGCGCCTGGGTGTCGTTCAGCGGATCGCCGCGGAATCGGTACTGGGTGTCGATGTACTGCGCGGCACGGCGCAGCGCAGATTCCTTTGACGCGAGCGTCGCCGCCGCCCAGTTCGCGTTGCCGAACTGGGCGTGATACGCATCGGCGTCCGCCACGGAGACGTAAGCCTCCGCGTCGGACAAGCCGGTGCCATCTTCGACGACGAGCGGCATCGCTTACTCGGCGCTGCCGTCGAGCAGCGCGGCGAGGTCTTCGCGCGAGGCCTTCGGATCGAAGGCGATGTCCTTCGCGCCGAGCGCCTTCTTGAGCTGCGCGACGGTCAGGCCCTCGGACGGCTTCGGACTCTCGCCATCGGGCGCCGTGACCTTCTTCGGCGCGCCTTCGGGGCGATACACCTCGTCGACGATCGTGTAGCCCTGCTCGCGCAGTTCTTTCTTGCGCTCCGGCGTGACCGGATGCTTTTCGTAAATGATCTTCATGGGATACCTCGTGCCAACATTGGATGGGGCGTGCGCGATAAGGCGGGGCGGCTCTTGGCCGCCCCGAAGCGATCGCCGTTACTTCGCCGGGTCGCCGATCAGGACAACGCCCGCGGTGTTCTTGATGTCGGTCGCGGTCTTGTCCCAGTTCGTGCCGGTGCCGAGGGCCGCGTTGGACGGCGACTTGCCGCCGTTGGCTTCGTCCCAGGTGTAGCCCTTGAGGCCCAGGCCGAACGTGTAATCGACCTGCATCGTCGTTTCGATGCGGGTCTGACCGTTGACGGTCTGCACGTTGGAAATCACGTCCCCGGCGTCGTGCACGAGTGCGGCACCCTCGGCGAGGCCGAGCACGTAGTCCTTGTTCGGAGTGCCGGTCACAAACAGGGCTGGCGCATCGGTCACGATGATGGCCCGACCGAGGATGTCGACCACGCGGACGTTCTGCGCCGAGAACAGGCCGGCCGCGTTGGTGAGGTTCTGGCCGATCAGGCGATGGAACACCGCGCCCGTCATCACGCTCGCGACGATATTGCCGCTGCGGTCGCCGAACTTGGCGTGAGCAGCGTTCATGCCCGCGTACGTGACGCCGGCGGTGGCCGACACGTCGTTGGTCGCGGTCGGCTGATTCGCGATCGCGGCGCGCAGAGCAAGGATCGCGGTGTTCAACTGATCCGCGAGCAGCGCCTCGGCGAAGTTGCGCGACGCAACCTCGATGCCTTCGGCAGTCGGCTTGTTGAGCCAGGTGAGCTGCGACGGCTCGAAGCGAATCGGACCGAAGCCGCCGGCAACCTTCACGCTCGACTGCTTGATCTGCGTCAGATCGGTTGCGGCAGCGGCACCCTGCGCGGCGTACCGATCGACGCGACGCTGCGCGCCATGAATCGCGGCGAAGAACGATTCCTGCAGGAAGTCACCGGTAAAGCCTTCCGTGGTCAGACGGATCGCGCCATTGCTGGCCTGGTTGAACTTGTCGACCATCTGCGCCAGCGACTCGATCGTCGCCGGCATGATGAACTGATTGAAAACCTGCATCTGCGAGAGCATGGCGGGTACCTATATTGGAGCGCAGGCCGTGGTCAGGTCTGCTGCGCGAGTTCGGGGAATTTGGCTGCGATGGCGGCCGTGCGTTCTTCGCGCGTGCCACCGAAATTGCCGGTCTTCGTCGGGGTGCGTCCGCCCCCACCGCCGCCGCTCGGCGTGCCCGATCCGGGCGCGTTCGTCGGCTTGAGAATCGAGTCCTTGTGCGCGTAGCCGCCGACCAGCGTTTCGAGCGCTTCGTCGAAGGTGGCATTCGCGCCAGGGTTTGCCTTGCTGGTAATCACGTTGCCCGCGGCATCCACCGCGACGAGCTTTCCGCTCTCGACCTTGAAGTGCTTGCCGAACGTGGCTTGCACCATGTCGGTTGGAACGCCGAGCTTTTCGGCGATGTACTTCGATCGGGCAAAGTTGCCGCCGACGATTTCGCTGTGAAGTTGCTGCTGGACTTCGTCGGCGCGCTTCTTCTCCGCGTCTACCTTGTCCTGCCAAGCCTTGTTCGCGTCGGCGAGACGGCGATTGAATTCGTCCGCATCCTTCGACTTCGACGAGTCGTAGCCCTTGACGGTTTCGATGGCCTTGAGTGCTGCAGCGGGGTCCTCGATCCCTTCGAACGCTTTCAGCTTTGTTTCCGCAGCTTCCGCGCGCTCGCGGTTCGTCTTCGCCTCGGCGTTGCGGGCCTTGATCGTAGCGACCGTCGCAGCAGCATCGAATGCCACTTCCGAACCATCGTCATGGATGTAGACCGGCTTGCCGTCCTGCAGTACCGCGTTGCCCTTGTCGTCAAGTTTCAGCTTCACGTTTCCACCTTCGGCATCCGCCGTTATTCGTTGGTCATCCGACCGGGAGCGCAGCGCGGCATCAGCGTTGCTGCAGTGGTGCGGATGGTTCAGCGGGGTGGTGTTGACTTGGAACGGGCGCGGGTCAACAGCGCCTAAAGGGGGCAGGGCGGCGGGGTATTCGGGCGTGGCCGTGGCCGCCGAAAATTTACATTCCAAGGAACTGAAAAAGGTTGACGGAGGCGCTGGCAAGCCCTACATAAAAAGACCGCAGTGGACCCACTGAGGTGTCTATGCCTGACAGAAACAACGTAGCAGTTCACGTCTACGTCGACCGGAAGAAACACCAGTCCTTCGACGCGTAGCCTACCGTGCCGAGGATCGGCGAGCAGATCTGGGTGGACATCGATGCGGGCGGCCGACTGCTGCTCGACATCATCGGCTTGAGCTGGAATCCGAGCCCGGTCGGCGTGATCGTCGACCTGTGATGCACACCATCGAAGCCGCAGCTACCGCGACTGCATACGCTCGCAAGTTAGAGCTGCACTACAAGGACCAGCATCGCGTGTATATCGAAGGCGAGTTTGCGGGCTACCTCGACAGGTTCTACCCGAAGATGGGCGGCTGTTCGCAGTGGTAGTGCGGGCATGACTCTTGCGGTCCCCGAACGGGAAATACTCGTCCTGTGGCGCACGAGCCGCCCAGTGGCGCGCGGTGTCTTAACACTGGTTTACAATTGCTTGCAATGGTGAAGGAACGCGCCGTCATACGGCTGTCGTAGAGTCCAGCTGCGCCAACAGGGCGCTTGCCTAAGCAGGGGTTTCAAGCATGCGGAACCGGATGAAATGGATTTTGGCGGCGGTAGGACTCGTTGGGGCGCCATCAGCCTTCGCGGCAGTCGACTACACCATACGTGAGTGCAACGGGTGCACTGCGGTAGGAGCTGCCGCGACTGCGGCCCAATACGGGAGCGGACAACGGCTCGTCTACGACCTTCCCGGCAATCACTTCTACAAGTTCGATTGTGAGCCGGGCTTCGGCGGAACGACTACGTGTACGAGCATTGGTCCGCCGGCCGCCACACAGACTGACTTCAACAACTATCGTCTAGCTTGGTTGAACAACGGGCAGTCCGAGACCTTCCATGCCGCGATCAATGTGTCGATCCCTAGCCAGGGAATCCCAGGTGCGAACGGGCTGCCGATCGACAATGGCAAAATCAATGCGTTTGGAACCATCACCAACAGCAACTACCAATATCAGGTTGATCAATACCTACAGCAGGAAATTGGAACGGACTTCACTTTCTTCCACATGCCCAACCCAGGTGTGACGAAAGACTTCGAACACGAGACAATGATCGCGGTCGTCACGTTCGACGACGGAAGCACGCGGACGTTCTTGTTTAACAAGAACGACCTGAGCCCGGCGTTCAATCCAGTGCCGGGCACGGCGAAGGACTCTGCTCATAATGCGCTGCCCGACAATATCGGTAGCGTCCCGAGCGGCTTCCATCAGTACAATTTCACAACCGATCCGCACGGCTATGACCGGACCAATATCTACCTGTGGCTGACTCCGACGGTTACGCCGCCGCCCGATGCGGGCAACTGCCAATCCGAGACCTTCGACGGTGAATCGGTGAACTGTATCCACCCGTTCTAATGGACCACAGCCACGCCCCCGCAAGGGGCGTGGCTATTTCAAGGACATCAACGTGGCATCTGCACCGAAGGAAGCAATGCCATGGCTAGCGTTCTGGCGCTGGAACGTCGGCTTCGTGCTCGTTGCGCTTGTCGTGAACGGCAACTGGTTCGCGCATCAGAACAATCACCTGCCGCTCTTCGGCGTTCTCTTCCTCGTGCTTTGGGTGCCCTTGTTGGCCGCTGCCGCTCTTACGGGATTGATGACGCTGTTTTTCACGCCCCAGCCGCTGAGCCGCTGGCGCAACATCTTCGTGCCAGTGTTCGGTGTGGCGGTCGCCGCGGGCTGCATCTTCGGGTGGGTGCTGGCGCTGCGCGGCTTGGTCTTCATGTAGTGAGCCGGCCGCGCGAATGGCCAATTTCTACACGCTAGGATCGGATATCGGAAACGTTCAGGCGTGAGGAAAAGTTAGTGCGCGGGAGGGTGACATCGTATCCGCGTAGTCTTATTTCAGATCGAGCCCAAGCCATGTCTACACTAATCACGAAGTCGTTTCGGCACTCCGCCGCGTTTGGAAAACGAATCGAATACTGGATCATCGGCAACATGTTGAAAGAGGGCTTGGACGTATACATTCCTCTCGTTGACGATGACGCCGTAGACGCTATCGTGAAGCGAGCTGACGGTACTACTGCGCTCATCCAAATCAAAGCGCGCTCCAAGTACGTAGTTTTTGGCGATGCAGGGCTCTTTGCCGCTATTCCGCACGAGGAAGTCAGAGCGGACTACTGGTTCGTCTTCTATTCGGAACGCATGAGCGCGACGTGGATACTGACGTCCGGCGAGTTCTATCGCGAAGCCGTGAAGAACAAGACGGGGAAGAATGTTGGTCTGCGATCGATATGGTTTAACGGAAGGCGCAAGAACAAAGAAAGCGGTGAAACAGAAGAGTACTGTAAGCCGCAGTGGGAAAAGTATCTCGCCAAAGATTTTCAGCGCATTTCACAAACCACAGCGCGATAAACAAAGGACCATCACCGTGAGTCAGACGACTCGTGCGCGCTGACTAGTCATTATATTCCCCACATTGCTACCGCGAGTCCCGACCCCGACACCGCGAAGCACAACCCGCCGGGTTTACCTGCGCGAACTGCTCGCCCAAGCTGGGATTTCGCAGCAAGCCGCTGCGCGCGCGATCGGCGTTTCACCACGCGTGATGCGTTACCACCTCGCCGATCAGGTCGGGGACTATCGCGAGGCGCCGTACCCGGTACAGTACGCACTCGAACAGCTAGCTAGGGCAGATAGGAGTTGGGCTGATCCATCAGGAGGGGGGGGGGCAATGAAAGCACGCTACATCCTCGCGCTTGCAATGCTGCTCACTGCGTCGGCGCACGCGACCGAGCCGACCAAGCTTGCGCAGCTATTCGGCTCCATCGTTCAAACGTGGACCGGTTGCACGAACGTGGTCGATCAGCTGACGCCAGGATTCTCTGACGCGTCTTCGCTGTCGGTCTCTGGCTGCTCCGATCACTTCGTGCACGTCAAGGAGCTCTCTGATTCGTGGATCGTGGTCGCCGGCAATACCGATGGTACGTCCGCACTGCCCGATGGATCGGTCGCGCCGAGCTGCGCGTTTATCTCGCGTGACGCCATGGACCAAGGGCAGGCCATCGTGATCGAATACCCCGCGCCGGAGGTGCTCGGGAATGGGCTAACGCAGTTCGTGGGGAGCCTCGATTTTGACCGGCAGGACATTGGTTATTCGACATCAGGGAAATTACAATGAGAAATAGCAGCCATGTCGAGGAATAAGAAGAAAGGTCCGTCCTATGGGCTTGAAGGGATGACAACGTCAACGCCCGGACGCAATGTTTTATATTACGGAGATAATATATCTGTAATGAAATATATGCCAAAAGATTGCGTTGACCTAATTTATCTTGATCCTCCATTCAAGTCTAATGCAAACTACAATCTACTCTATAAAGGTATGACCGGCAAACCAGTGCCGGAACAAGCAGAAGCCTTTTTCGATACATGGGAACTTGATGCGGCTAAGTTGGAGGTCGCCAGGACAATGCCTGTCCTAATGCGGCAGCACGGCGTAGATGATACGTATGTAAATTTTTGGAAGATCTGGATGGAGGCTTTGAAAAACTCGCAGCCAGAATTGTTAGCTTATCTTATTTATATGGTTCAAAGGCTGCTATACATGAAAACGATCCTACGTCCGACGGGGTCTATTTTCCTGCACTGCGATCAAACGGCTAGCCACTACATCAAGGTGATGATGGACGGCATCTTTGGTCATGATAATTTCCGTAACGAGATAGTTTGGAAACGTCAAAGTGCTCACAGTGACGCGCGCAGTAAGTTTTCTGCTGTGTCGGATGCGATATTGTTTTACGCAGCTAGCAAGCACGCGAAGTTCTTTCCGCAGTACGTGGATCATGACCCCGATTACGTGGACAAGTTTTATAGATTCGATGATAACGACGGCCGGGGACGATACAGATTAGGGGACATGTCAGCTCCCAAGGGTGGCGGAATGGCCGCAATTAATAGGAACACCGGGCTTCCTAATGGATGGCATGTGTATAAAGGCTTCGAACCGCCTGCGACGGGTTGGCGGTATAGCCCTGAGACTCTTGCGAGGCTTGATTCAGAGGGGCGAATCTATTTTCCCAGGCACAAGGATGGACAACTTGACACATCGCGCCGGCTCGCGTTGAAGAGATATCTCGATGAGCAGAAGGGCTCGATTGTAACGAACGTCTGGACTGACATTTCACCGGTGCAAGGCGGAGAGTCGCTGGGTTATCCGACACAAAAGCCGGTAAGTCTGCTGGAAAGGATTATTGCTTCAACGACAGAGCCCGGAGATATCGTTTTCGATCCTTTTTGCGGCTGTGGCACAACGGTTTATGCCGCTTCCAAATTGAATCGCAAATGGATTGGCTGCGACATCGCTATTTTGGCGATAAAGCTGGTTCGGGAAGTTCTATCTGAGAAATATCGACTGGTCGAAGGTAACGACTTTGATGTCGATGGGATTCCAGTAAGTGTGGAACAGGCTGAGGAATTATTCAATAGCGACCCGTTCCAGTTTCAGCATTGGCTGGTTGAGAGGGTCGGGGGTCTGCCGATGCAAAAAAAAGTAGCCGATCGTGGTATTGATGGTCGCCTTTATTTCGAAGTTAATAAAAATCTGGAGGAGATGGTCCTATCGGTAAAGGGTGGCAAACTTCGACCTACCGATGTTCGCGATCTTCGCGGGGTAATAGAAAGAGAGAAGAGCGCGATGGGTGGATTTTTGAGCCTTAGCGAACCGTCAAAGGCCATGCGACTTGAAGCGGCTGAAGCGGGTATGTACGAGTGCAATGGTGTTAAATATCCCAGACTGCAGCTTTTGACCGTTCGCGACGTTCTTGAAGGGAAAAAATCGCTTTTGACCCCCACTAAGTTAAATACGCGAATAAGTTCTGGTCAGCAGTCATTGGCGTTGTAGGCGAGCTACAACTTCGCCGTTTTTAACTCTTCTAGCGTGAGTTCCTGTCCACGCTGGCCGATCAGGTCGGCCAGCGTGATCTTGCCATCGCGATAGAGCTGCGCGCGGCGCGGGCCGAGCATGTCGTCCTGCTCGTCTTCGCTGTGCTTCGACAGCCATCGCGCGAAGTTGTCCTTTTCCTTGCCGCCATCCTCCGGCGGGCCATCTGGAAACTTCATGGGCAGCAGGATCGAGCGGCAGTTCCAGTGACGCGGCGGCGGGCGATCCAGCACGACGGTGTGGCCGATCGGTTCAAGGTCGAGCGTGTAGAGCTTGCCGGCGCGCACGGCGCAGCCGATCGTCGTCTTGCTGTCGAGAATCGCGAAGAACTTGAGCGCATTGACACCGGAGGCCCTAAACGTGGCTAGGCGGCCCGCGTAGGCTGCGGTGTCCACTGCGGTACCGGTCAGCGCCTTCGCCTGCGCCTGCGCGGATTCCATGAGGCCGCCGGCCATGTTCGGCCCTGTGCCGAGCACCGTCGACGCTACCGTTTCGGCAGTTGGTGAGTTGGCGGCCGTTGCGACCTCACTCGACAGCTTCCACAGCAAGGCCTCGCCTTGGTGTGCCCACTGCTCGGCGAGAGGGCGGCCCTGCACCAGCAACCGATTGAGCGCGCTCTCGATCGCCGTGCGTGACGGCGCCGTGGCCGCATTGCCGGCGGCCTGGGCAAACTCTGATTCGACGGTGAGCAGATCGGCCAAGGCTTTCTGCTGCGCCTGCGCAATCGACGTGTAGGTGTCCGTAATGGCGGCCTCTGCGTCACGCAGGAGTGCCGCGAGAGCGCGCGCGCCGATTTCGGACAGGCCGGCGCCGCGCAGCAGCTTGCTCAGCGCCGCCGCCAGCTCCGCGAGTTCAACGTCCACTTCCTCGGTCAGCCCGTTCGCGTAGCGGATCAGCAGCAGGGCGCGGCGCGTGTACCGATCCGCGACCTCGACGTCGGTCGGATCAGCCATGTTACGCCGCCTTCGCCGGGGCCGGCTTGTTTGCCGGATCGTTCTCCGGCGGCGGCTTCGAGCCAGGCGCAGGCAATGGCGGCATGCCCGACTCGTCGATGCGGGTCTTTTCGTCTTCCCACTCGAGTTCTTCTTCAAGCAAACCGCGCCGCTTCGCCTCGTTGAACAGGGTCTCGTCGGACAACACGCGGGAATTGCGCATCGACAGCAAGAACGTCATCGACTCGACCGGCGCCATGTCGGGGTCGAGGTTTGGCTGCGCCTTCGCGCCGCCGCCCTTGTCTTCGCCGCGCTGCTCCGCGATGAGGTCGGCCAGGTCGACAAGCGTGTCGTCGAGCTGCTGAACCATGCCGCCGAGTCGGGAATTCTCGCCGCGCGTTTCCTCGCCGGACTGGGTCGCCGTCTTCACGCCCTCAGCGAAAACGAGCAGCTTCGCGCCGGCCTGCCGCATTTCGTCTTTCAGCGCGTCGAGCGCGGTGCGGCCGGCACCGATCGCGGCGCCGGTGTGCTCCACGTACTTCATGTCGCCATCGAGCGGCAGGTTCACGCCGTGCTTGGCGCCAATCGTGATCCCACTCTTTTCACCCTCGACGTCGAGTCCGATGGTGCACAGAATCGGCACGCTCGCCGTTTCGACCAGCATGTCGTTGTCGCTCTGCATGCGCCAATGCTTCGCGTTCAACTGGGCGAGTTCGAGCAGCGGCGGCCGCGCGATCATGAAGCCGGTGCGATTGCAGTACAGCGTGACGATAGGGATGCGATCCTGCCCCGGCACGGGAATTTCCTGCACGAGCGACCATTTGCCGCCGTCGCCTTTCTGGTGCACCGACACCTTGCCTACCTCGTAAACGCGGATCTGCTCGACAATGTGCGTGCCATAGTCGCCGTCGTCTTCCTCGACGCAGAATTTCACGCGCAACTGGGTCAGCTTGCCGGCGCCATCGGTGCGCCAACCCAACACGTCGCGCGGCGAAACGCGCGTGCAGTACGGCCGCACGCCGGCTTTTTTCTGGTCCGCTAGCGTCTTCACCTCTGCGGCGTTCGTGTTGTCGACAATGACGTGCGACAACCCGTAGTTGAATGCCTGCTCGAACCATTTATAGACGAACACGTGCAGGTTCGCCGGTCAAGTCGATGTTAGGGAACACCTCGGTCTTGATCCACTCGGGCGTCTTGTCGTCGAGTAGCAGCGGCTCGGCGAATACGCGCCCGACCATCGTCGCAACGGTCTCGCTGTACGCAGGGTACAGGGTCGCGAAGTCAAGGCGTGCCCTGTATTCGTCAGGCTCTTCGAGTGGTCGCCTCGGCAAGTACGTTTCGGCGGCTCGGCGCATGGCCTTCGTGCCGCCTAGCAGGGCGTCGATCAGATCGAAATCGGCCCACATCGTGACGCAGGACTCGTGCGGTTTGTCGATCATCGTGGTTCCCTCAGTGGCGCAGCGGTCCGACGCGTGCGATACGACGCACGATCGGCCAGCGGTTGACGATCAGGTAGCCCATGGCATCGTTGCCGTGGTCATGCCCGGTTGTCTTGTCCGGCTCGCCGTCATCCCAGGCCTGTTGTTCCAGGCACTCAGTGAGGGTCGAGCACGCATCGGTGTTGATCTTGAAAGTGCGCTCGCCCTTGTCGTTCAGAATGAGCGCGTTGAACGAATTGATGCGGTCTTTCACCGCCGGATTCGCGTTCGGCGCGCGAATCGTGAAGCCGGCTTGTTTGAGGATCGACAGGTCCGACTCGCTCGCGTTCTTGCTGCTCGTGTTGCCGCCGCTCGCGTCGGGATAGATCGTCACGGAGTGGCCGGCAGAGACGTACCGCTCTTTCAGCTTGACCGCCATCGCAGGCGTATCGCGAACCTTCGTGAGTTCGGCCAGGACACGCGGCTTCCCGTCGCGGATCACGCCGATAGCGGCCGTCATGTTCAGCACGTTGAAGTCCATCCCGACGTGCAGCGGTTCGTTCGGCTGTATCGTCTCGTTGGTGTGATTCAACACGCGGTCGAAGTCGGGATAGATGCTGCCACTCGCGAGGTTGACGAAGCGCCCGTCCAGATACGCCGCGATGAGCTGCGGCGGATAGCTTTCGCGCATCGAGTCGATGTAGTCGTCGGGTAGGTTGGCCTCGTTGTCGTACGTGCTGGCGTGCACGATGCCGTAGAGCGTCGCCAGCGTAGGCTTGTCGCGCAGCTGCTTGACGAACTGGTCGTACATGAAGCCGAAGCCTTCGGGTGTCGTGGTCACGTCAATGCCGTTCTGCAAGCCATCGCGCTTGACGCGCATGCGCGCGATGATCTTGCGCCAGGCCGCCTGCGCCTTCGGCTTCTTGAGCACGTCGAGTTCGTCGACGAGCGCGCGGCCAATCTTGAACCCGACGATCGATGCCGGGTTGTCCATCGACCTGCAGATAATTGTGCTGCGTAGCCTTGAACCGTCGTAGAGGTGGACTTCCTTGTTCGACGCGACGACTTTCGCAGTCAGGCCCCAGTCCTCGGCTACCTCTTCGATCGTGGGATAGAAAATGTCGCGGATCTGCGGATAGGTCGGCGCGAAATAGCCCGCGTTGACCTTCGGCCACTCCCACGCGTGCTTGCACAACCCCGCGCAGCCGACCCACGTCTTGCCGCTGCCATAGCCCGCGACGAATGCACGGAACTTCTTCTGCAGCGCCAAGAATTCGGCTTGCGGAACGTTAAGCGTCGGCATTGCGCACCCGCGCATTCTTGACGTGCAGCACTACCTGCACCGGCGTTGGCCCGTCTTCGGGGTCGGGCGCCTTGGCCTGATCTATGCCCATCAGCTTGGCGCGTCGCTCCATGATGCGCAGAGCCGCACCGAGGGAATCGACGCTGCCCTTACGTGCGCGATCGAAATGGGTCGTGAACATCGCGTCGAGGCGCTCGAGTTCGAGCGTGCGAAGTTCCTCGGCGGGCTCGCGCGTAATCTCTTTCAACGCCTTCGACACGGCTTCGTGCGCGCGCTGGCGACTGCTATAGCCGCATTTCGCAGCAATCTCGTCGAACGTGAGCCCCTGCATCCGCAGCTTCATCGCCTCCGCGGCAAGCACGCGGGCCGCTGCCGATTCCGGCGACGTCTTCGCCCCGTTGTTTTGGCGCTTGCCCGGCATAGAGTTTTACTTGCCGGCCCCGGCAGTGCGGATCGCGACCTTGTCGGCGGTGCACAGCCGCAACGCCTCGCGGTACTGCTGACGCATCGTCGCGAGCTGGCCGTTGCAGAACACGCGCGCCGTGCCGTCCCAGCACGCCGCATCGGGCTCGGCCAGGGTGCAGGGCTGCAGCAGCGCCGGGTCGACGGGCACGCGGACTTCGCGAGGCACCTCGACGGCGATCGACTTGACGACGGGGCGTGTGGGGCCACAGGCGGTGAGGCCCACGGCCAGGACGGCGCACGCGATCCAGTGCAAGTGCGATCCGATGTACGACCAGAGCCAGCGGGCGCCCTCGATCAGCGCCCATCCCGCGACCGCGACGCACAGCAGGAAAAGGAGGAAGGCGCCGGCCAATCCGTCGTAGTTGATGAAGCCGCGCTGCCGCGAGGCAAGGCGGTGACGAGTGTAGTTCGTGTTCATCGCGATGCTCCGTTAGGTCGAGGTCTCGATCAGCGCGTCGATCGCTGCGAGCGCGATGGCGGCCTCTTCCTGAGAAGGCGCCTGCGCCTGCACGACAATCCGCATGCCGCGCAACTGCTCGACGTCGCTTTCGCCCACCATGCCGATCAGCGCGTTGCGCAAGCGCGTGATGACCGGCTCGTCCGCCGCTCGGATCGCCTTGCGCATCACGCCCGGGTTGATCCACTCCGGCGGGAAATGACCATTCGCTGCTGCGACCGCTTCGCAGGCAGCGCGCACGCGTGCATCCATGTTGATTCCACCGTTCATGCGCCCTCCAATTCACCCGGATAGCACCAGATTTCCCGCACAGACTCGTCGTCCCACGTGCGAATCCGGTAGTTCGTTACGCCGCCCATTTCGACCATCACCGCGACAACGGTTCCGGTTCTGTCGATCGGAACGATGCGAACGCGTCGGCCGATGCCGTAGCGCACGCTGATCGATTGCGGAGTCTCGACCTCGTCGCTCACGGCACGACCCCGCATGCAGGTTGCGACGCCCAGTCGCGGCAGCGCCCGTCGAGCACGGCCGACAGCTTCGCGCGCGCGGCCTGGGCGTCCTGCGCGATGGCTGCGCGATCGGTCTCGCGCTGCGCCAGCGCCGCGAGGTTGCCCGCGCGATCGAACACTCGACCCGCCTCGCAATCCGCGATGCTGTCCTTGAGCGCGTCTATCGTGACTTGTGACGAATCGTTTGCGTCAGCGACCTTGTCGACCTTCGCCTCGGCGCGTGCCGCATTGACGGCGCTCGCGCGCCACTGCAGCGCGTTGCCGGTAAGGCTGGTCACGAGCGCTAGGCAGACCCAGGCGAGCGTTGGAACGGCGTTGATATTCATCGTTGCTTGCTCCGTTTCCTGTTGCGTTCAATCTGCAGCTGCAAAATCGCTTTCTGTCGCGCCGCCTTGTCCAGCAGCCAGGCGTCGAGGCGGAAAGTCATCCTTGGCCGCGCGGTCACCCCAACGAAGCGCGGCAGCGGAATCAGAGACGACTGCACGCGTGGTCGATCGGTACGTGCGGCACCGGCTTGTGATCGGCGCATCGCGTGCCATCCGTGGCGGGCCGAAGCCATGGTTGATGGCTCGGCACCTGCCCCGGCGGGTGATGCCTCGGTGCGCGCACGCAATCGAGGCATGCGCGCAGGTCGGCGCCGAGGCAGAGTGCGTAGTACATCGCCTGGGTCAATCCTTGGTGCCCGGATCGCCAACGTCGAACCAGTCGCCAAGGCGCGGAGGCTCATCGGCGATGTCGAAGCCGACGACGTCGAGTGCGCCTACGAACGGCTGTCGGGGCTCGAGCCAGGTCGGCGTCCTGTAAACGAACAGGTCGAAGTCGACAACCGCCGAGGCGTCCCGGCCGTCGAGGAAGCGAACCTTGACCGGGTTCACCTCGTCGACCACGAGCATGGTCTGCTGCGCCTCGTTCACCGTGTAGTACGGGTAGACGAGAGCCTGTCCGAGCGCATCGGGGCTGAGGTCGACTGCCTGCCCGAGACCGGCGAATCCAGCGACGCCGCAGATGCCGGCGACAATGGCAGTGGTGAGCGCGTTTCGCTTCATCGGTGTTGCTCCTTCGTTGGGGGTTGGGTCAGTGGAACGTGCCGAGACACATCGAAAGCTCGCTGTCGCGACGCTTCACCAGTCCAGGCAATTCGATCGTCATGCCGAGGCGCGTTGCATGCGTCCATCGCGTGAGTTGATGGCACCACGTCGTCGCAGGCGCGCCAGCGTTGATCATTCGCAGCATCGTGGAGCCGCAGAACGCGCGTCCGCCGACGTTGAACGTGAACGACACGAGCGCTGCGGCCTCGTTCGTCTTGAGCGGCACGCGCACGCACTGCTCGACGGCTGCGTAGGCCTCGCGCAGGTCCGCGGCAAGAAGCGCCTTGCACGTGTCTGTGGTGAATGTCTGTCCTGGGGCTATGTCCGGGCCGGTATGACCGGTGCATGCGGTCGGCACGCCGACAGGATCGATGTAGGTGTGCGGGACGACGCCCTCGTAGTACACGACGAGCGGCGAAGCGATGGCGATGGCAGATGCTGCGATGCCGGCGAGCAGCTTGTTGTTCACGGCGGATGCTCCGCGCGATCGATTTTCCCTTCGATGTCGTGCACGCGCAGGTCGAGTCGCTCGATGCGCTTTTCCACGCTGTCGATGCGTGCGTTCGTGCCGGACGAATTGACCTCGATCGTCGTGATCCGCGGCTTTATCTCCGCGATGTCGGTATGCGACTCGATGGTGGCCTGCAGCGCCCACAAGATCGCAGCCGTGGCGATCGACAACATGACCGACTGGAAGCGTCGCTCGCGCTGAATCTTGAGTTCGCGCCGCGCGTCTTCGGCCTTCTCGGTGGGTTCGGTCATGCTTTCCTCTGCGATGGTCGGCCAATCAGCCCAGCGGGAGCGCGCAACAAGCCTTGGCCCGCCGGAGTTTTTCCACGCGCAGTTGCAGAGAGGCACGAGCCGGCTTATCCCCCCTGCACCTCTGGCGCTGTGGCAGACACAGTGCGAGCAGGGGGCGTTGACACGGAACCAGCACGGGTCAACACCCGGTGGACAATGGCCACATCGACGTCGAAAAAGCGGGCGATCCGGCGCAGCGAATAGCCCAATTCGCGCGCCACGATGATGAGGGTGTCGCGCTGGCGCATCTGCGCACGGATCGCGATGTCGGTCGCGACGACAGCATCGTCGAGGCGCAGCCCCGCACGCGTCATCTCGCCCTGCAGGCCTCGCCTACTGATGCCGAGGCGATCGCAGTGGTTCATGCCCATCCACGGGCCTCCGTGTAGCGACGACGTGCGGCCTGGACGCGCGTATCGATCAGTGCAGCCGCCTTGCCGAACGCCTCGCATAAGGCTTCGAACACGGCGACGAATTCCTGCGCTAGCTGTTGCAACGTGCTCATGCGGCGATCCGATTACGAGCTTGGTAGGGTGTGATGCGGAGCACGACGGCACCGAACAGGATCATTTCGAGCCGTTCCACGGTGTGCTTTGCGACTTGGCAGTCATCGCGCCAAATCTCGATCGCGGTCAGCGCGTCGAACAGCGGCTTCACGATGTTGTCGGTGTCTCGGCGCCGATCGTCGGGGACGTGCATGTCTATTTCGACTTGCAGGAGGCCGGTCAGGGGCTCAGCCGGCACACGACCGCATCTACGCTCCGGTGCGATGATTCGAGCAACTGCATCCCTGTAGCGCTGCCCTTCGGCCGAGATGAGCACCTTGGCGCCGACATGGCGCCAATGATGGTTCGCGCTCGGCGGGTAGGGCAGGTACAGGGTCAGCGGCTTCATGTTCAGACCACGAAGGCCAGATGCTTCGACGCTCGCGTCGTCGCGACGTACAGCGATCGGTTGTAGTCGAAGTCGCCGCGGATTCGGCCGAGGTCCGACAGGTCGACGATCGCGGTATCGAGCGTCGAGCCCTGCGACTTGTGCACCGTCATTGAGTAGACGTGTCTGACATCGGCGAGGTTGTTCTTGTGCGCCCAGGCGTCCTTGATGATTGCCTTGCGCTCCGCGTCATCGCTCTCGGCTTTCCGCATCGTGGCGGGCAACATGCGATCGACTTGGATCTGTCGCTTCATCGCGGCGGCGCGGTTGAACAGCTCGGTCACCTTCGCGTTGAGCTGTTGCGCATTGTCGGCGACCCAGCACAGCACGATTGCCCCGCTGTCACGCCGAAGCTTGAGCCGCCATGCCGGAACGTCGCGATGGTACGGGTGCGGTTCCGGCTGAATCGCAACGACGGTCAACTCTTCGCTGTTGTAGAGATTGACCCGACCGTTCTTCATCGGGTTGGCTTCGTCCTCGCAAGCCCGGGCGTCGTGCGAGCTGTTCATCATCACGGTTTCGCCAACGTTGAATGGCGTGGCGTAGCCATGCATTGCGGCGTGGATTTCACGGTTGTAGCGCAGCACGGTTTCGTTGCGGAACGCGAGGATGCGGGTATCCATGCCCTCGCGGATGTCGTGCAGTGCCCAGTTGTAGGCCGTGTTGTAGCCACCGTGCGTGAGTAGCGCGTCCGCCGGCGCCGCGGGAATCGCGTCTTGGATGTCGGCATTCGACATCCGCCGGTTCGCCTCGATTGACTCGCGGATGCGCATCGAGAGCTTGATGATGGGCGAGTCGGCCGCTTGGCGAACAATGTCGGTCAGCACGGCTTTGTGCTGCACATGGGTGAACGTCGGGGACTCGGCGCCGTCGTCATCTACCGGCGGGAGCTGCGCCGGATCGCCAACGAACAGCACGCGCGTATCTGTCGGGCCTGTCAGCATGACCAAGTGCCCGAACAGGGCCTGCGAGAGCATGGAGCACTCGTCAACGATGACGAGGTTATAGTCATGGATCGAGCTATCGCCCTCGGGGACGATTTGATGCCTGCCGTCATCCTGCTCTTTGAGTCGCAGGCCCATGAACGAGTGGATCGAGCCGAAGTCGACCGAGCCGTAGCTGTCCTTGATTTTGTCGCGCAGCACCGAGACTGCCTTATTGGTCGGTGCTGCAATGGCAATGCTGATGTCCTCGGCGAGGTCGCGCACCAGACCTGACACCAGCGTCGTTTTACCGGTGCCTGCATAGCCAGCCAGGGTCATCATGGCTGCGCCGTGCTCGCCGGTAGCGAAGGCCCGGATGAGTTCGAACGCGGACTGTTGTTGAGCGGTGTATTTGATGGCCGGTTTTACGGTGGCCTCTGCCGTCGTGTTCATTGGAATACCCCTTGATTGTTCACTCACGGGAACACGAGACGTTGTCTCGTATGTCTCACTCAGGTTTTTCACCCCTCTAGGCCGCGCCACGCCTCAGGAAACAATGAATCCGAGACGTGAGACCTATAAAGGGTTTCTGACTTTTCCTATAAATAGCCGTCTCACTGTCTCTAAAACCCCGCAAAACGTTGCGGGAGTAGGCGAAAACCATGAGACAAATCGTGTCTCGAAAACGTCTCATGTCTCGAACTCGCGCTCACAGCTGCACCGCCTTGTCGATATGCCGGGCAAAGCGCGCCGCAACGAGGACCTTTTTGCGCTTGCCTTGCGGCGTGAACTCGATCAGGTCCCCGTCATCGATCAGCGTGGCGATCAGCGCATCGCGTTTCTCGCGCTCGCGGATCATCTTGAAAGGGCGGCAGTAGTTGTGTAGTTCGCTGCGGGCAATGCCTGCGCCTTTGCGGTCGACCACGACGGCCACAACCTTTTGCGCCACGTCGGACTTTCCGTCGTCATTGCCCAACGTGTCATGCCGGTCGATCCATGCACGGGTGTGCTTGATCACGTAGCCAGTCGCCCAGTCGATGATTTCCCGCGTTGCCAGCGGCGCCTGCGGGTCGTGCCAGGCCCCGAGGGCGTTGCAGATCCTGCGCACGTTCGCCTGGGCGCCGAGCAGCAGCGTTGAGTGCTGCGGCTCCGTGCTGATCGAGTCGATTGCCGCGGCGTGCTCTGCGAAGTCGACGGCGTAGCGGACCCGGATCAGCGCGGGCCGTTGAGTCGGCACGGCGCCGAAGATTTCGGCCTGCGACAGGTCGCCTGGATTCGCCGGCAGTCGTCGCACCATCCGCATGCGCTCGCGCAGGCCCGGCGTAAGCGGGTCGTTGCCGGCGGTGCGCTGAACCGTGCCCGCGCTATCCGTGATGACCGGCAAGCAGTGCGCAAGGAGGCCGCGGACCAATTCGCCACGCTGAAGCAGCGTCGCCATCTGCTCATGCGTCGACACGAGCAGCGTGGTCAACGCGGGGTGGTGAATCGTCATCTGGTCATCGGTCGCGCCGGCTTTCAGGCCCGCGTCGGTCGCATTGTCGATATAGATCGCGCCGAGGGTGTAGCAGTCCGCCATGGTGCTAAACGCTTGGTCGAGCACGCCGTTCGGTTGTCGCCTCGCGAACTGGGCGAGGTACCCATAATCGTTGACAACATGCACGGCCGCGGGGGAGCGCCACAACGTTTGGTAGACCGCGCTCGCCGAGTTCGCGCGGGTGCCGCGGATCATTCGACGCATGCCGGCCTCGTCGAACGCGCGGAACACAGCATCGCGTGCATAGCCGGTGTTCTGTGTCGACTCGCCGACAATTCCGAGGCAGGCATGCGTGCCGTACCCTTCACCGCAGTACACGCGCGCTGCCACGGCCGCAGCGATCGTCAGCACGGTCTGGCGCGTAATGTCGGGGTGCGACGAGCTGGCGCGCGAGTCGATCCACGTCGCGAGGTCGGTCAGCGCGCGCACCGGGAAGTCCTGTACTGGCGGTTCCGGCGGTGCCTCGATGATTTCGATTCGGGTCTGCGCGTTCGCGCGGTCAATCATGGCTTGCGTCGCTTCGTCGAACTTGACGGCGAGCGCGGAGCCTGGGTTGACCCATCCCGCTTTCATCGCGAGGGCGAAAATCGTTTCGACATGCACGCCGTTCGGTTTCTGCGACAGCGATGCCCATGTCTTGCGCTGGTCATCGGCGCGGAACTTCGATGAAGCCTGCGCCCATTCGGTCCAGATGCCGTACGCGTTCGGCGCCGACGTCGAGTGCAGCGCCATGCCGACCGTCAGCCAGGTCTCGCGTGGATCCGGATCAAGGTAGGCGAGGGCGCTTTTCAGCTCGAGTAATTGCTGTGGGTCGATCATGCCGACCGCGCGCTGCGCCACTGGATCGACATGCGCCGGCCCCGCTGCCTTGCCGGCTTCCTGCGCGATGCCGATCCATGCGGGCAGCTCGGCGAAGTCAACGCCGTCGAGCGGGTCGCAGGACGCCTCCCACGAGTACGAGCGGCCACTGCCGTGAATCGACGGCTCGACGACGATGTACTTGCCGTCGCCCTGCAAATCGATGCCTTTGCGCAGTTGCCCCGCGACGCGGCGACCATCGGAGTTACGGAACAGGAAGTGCCAGCCGCCCCCGCCCGTGAGCGCCATCACGGTATGCGGAAACTGCCCAAATTCGGCTTGGATGTTTTCGAGCTGGACGTCGCCGCCGTTACGCGGGTCGACGTCGACACACACGATGCCATCGCGCATCGCCATGCCGAGGTTGCTGTATGGGTGCATGCCCGCCCAGGCAGTCAGCACGATCGGATCGACACTCGCGTCGTCGACGCCGTGCAGGGTCAGTGGGTGCTTGCCCGGCGATTTGCACTCCGCGTCGCCGCACGTGCAGCGCGCGTTGATGATGGTGTGCACTGGGAACGTGTGCAGGCCGAGCGCCGCGTATTTCAACGCGTGGCCGAGCCATGGGGCTACGGCGGCGGTCATGCTGCACGCTCGAAAGACGGGAGCCCGAGGCGCTTTGCTGCGGCATCGATATGCGCTGTATCAGATTCGATCAGCGTCGCGTCGCATCCCGCGATGGCGGCAGCTAAAGCGGTTGTTCCTGAGCCGCCGAACGGATCGACGACGCTGCCGCCGACCGGGCACGCATATCGCAAGAGCGGCAGCACCAAGTCGACGGGCTTTTGTGTCGGGTGGATCGCGCGGCCGTGCTCGCTGCGAATCTGAAGAACGCTGCGGAGCATCCGCGGGCCACCGTCCTCCGAAACGTATTCGTGCGCGCCCGTTGCGCCGTGCCAATGTGGGGTGCGGATCTTGCGCCGCACCGTCCGCGCTCGCGCATCCATCGAGTACTGTGTGGCGTGCCAGACATCGGACCAGCGGCCGCGATAGAACAGCACGGCATGTTCGTGAACGCGTCGAAACCGATCGTTGTGGAACGAGCTGCCGTTGTGCTTTTCCCAAACGATATCTTGGGAGTACACAAAGCCGTGCTGCGCCATCTCGGCGAACAGAGGCGCGAGGAACCGCATGCTGCCGAAGACCCACATAGACGCGGCCGGCCGCAGAACGCGCGCGACCGCTGGAATCCAACCGTCGCAGCGCGAGTCCCAGCGCAGGTTTGTATCGCCATACGGCGGATCTGCGATGCAGCAGTCGAACGTTGCGGCCGGTAGGCCAGGCAGCACGGCCCTGCAGTCTCCATGGATGAGACGTTTTTTCACGCCGCACCTACCATGCTGATGCGCGCGCCGCGATACAGCGTGTCAGCCGCGCCGTAGGCGTTGCCGCTCTGGTTGCGCACCGCATTGTCGAGCGCGCGGAACACTTCGCGACTGAGCCGCACGACATCCGGCTGTGGCTTGCCACACTCCGCGGCGTGCGAGGCAATGCGATCCCACGAGTCCAGGGCGAGACGGACAGGCCGCGGAATCGTGTACGCGGCGAGATTGCTGCTGCTGATCGTCATTTGCCGGCCACCGCTCGCGTAACGTGGTCGGCGTAGTCGCGCAGCAAGACGTGCAGCGCGGCGTACGATGCCGCGGACATGGTCACGGTGCCGGCTTCATCGGCGACGATGCGCAGTCCGAGCGCATGCAACACGCGCGAGGTCTCTTCAAGGTTCAGTCCGCCGCCGTTTTCGCTCTCGCTTTTCCAGCGCGACATCCGGGTTTCGCTGACGCCTGCCGTGCTGGCCGTCGCGGACTGTCCGCGATCGGCGAGCACGCGCAGGATCGTCCTTTCGATATCACGAGGCGTCATGCGCAACGCTTCCGCAAGACGGGAAGCGCGAAGTTGCGAGCAGTTGCGAGCAGGCTCTTGCAGTATTGACGTGCAGGCTTATCGGACAGGGAAAAGCGAATGGATGACGACAAGAAAGTTGTTCGCGCACTCGATGAACAGATCGAACTCTTTCCGCACAGGACGCGGCGCAACGCGCCATGGCTTCGCAGCGGAGTGATGTTGCTGGACGAACCCCGGAACGAGGTCGCTGCGAATCGCATTGAAGAATCCCCCGGCACTACAGGTGTCACGAACTCAAGCCGCCTTCACGCCCTGCCAAGGAAACTGCGGGGCCAATTTCGTGCGCGGAACATCGGTCGCAGCCTCGATTGCAGGGGCATGCTTTGCCGGCACGCATCCCTCCCTCAGCCATCGGGTGATCGCTTGGGGGTGCTGGCCGCACAGGCGAGCCAGGGCGGCTTGGGAACCGAGAGCTTCGACGGCTTGGCGGACGGCGTTCATGCAAACAGTAAACACGATGTTTACGATGAAGTCAACATAGTGTTTCTTGACGCGGATGGACGCCGCCGCGACTATCAACAAATGGTTGATATCAAGTTGAAGACGTTCGAAGGTCGCTTCGACGCCGCGCTCGCGCAGTGCGGACTTACGCGCGCTGAGTTCGCCAGGTTCCCAGGCATCGGCCAGGCCAACATCACGAACTGGAAAAAGCGGGGCGGCGTGGGTCAGACGTCCGGGCCGCGCGTCCGCGAGCTACTCGGGGTCTCGCTCGAATGGCTGAATTCTGGACACGGCGAACCGTTCCCGAACGGCCCTACGGTATACGCCAACGGGAAGCCGCTCCCGCACACTCCACGCGTCCCCGCGTATTCGATCCGAGGTGTCGATGACGAAACGTTTGACCCCTCGCTCGATGTACTAATCGACGTTGTCGATGTCGAGCTTTCCGCCGGCAACGGGCGCTCCGTACCTGAGTTTCGAAAGACGAGGCGCCAGCTCGCGTTTTCGATCGACTGGGTTCGCAGGAAACGATTCAAAGAATCGGCGCTAAAGGTCATGCCAGTGCACGGTGACTCGATGCTGCCGAAGCTGGCCGATGGCGACACCGTGCTCATCAACACCGACGACACGCGTATCGTTGACGGGAAGATTTACGCCTTGATGCTCGGGCGTGAGGCGAAAATAAAAACGCTGCGCTGGCGAGCCGATGGTTCGCTGATCGTCATCAGCGAAAACAAGGATAAGGAGACCTATCCTGACGAGGTCATTCCGCCGGCTGACGCCGCGGATGTCTACATCATAGGCAGAGCGGTGCAGCGCGCCGGCGATCTGTAGCCGCCGACAGGTCGGTTACCAATCTTCGCCCATTGCGAAGTCCGGCACGACACCGTGCCGGACTATCTCTTGCGGCTCCGAATATTCGCCTAGATCGAAATCGCCGTCTTGCTTGTACGCCAGCACGCCGAGTGCGTTGGCGGCCAAGCCTGCGGCTCGGCGCCTCGCGTCAACCTCTGATCCGCACAGGATCGTCCCGCGCGCCTGCGGTCCATAGCCGCTCATCTTGAACACCTGCACCACGAAGACGGTTTCCACTGCAGCACCCCAGGTCGAATTGATGGCGTGAATGCTCGTGGGTGCCGGTCTCATTGGCTGAGAAATTTAACGGCGCTCGCGTCCTAGTTGCCCGCCGACCCCTTCGGCGGCTCTTTGCAGCTGATCGGATTTGGGTACATGTAGGTGCAGTAGTAGTCCCGGCCATCGCACGTAGCGCGGAACGTGTGCACGCCATTGTCGACATCTTCATTCGCGATCACGATCGCCTCGGGCGCGCAACCAGTAGCGCCAGACGCTAAGTTCTGAGAGACCCTCACGGACGTGCATGCGGGCAGGGCGAATGCGAGCGCGACGAGCAGAATCTTTTTCATGGTGAACTCCCTGTGTACCGCTCCGTGCGGCTGCGGAAATGTAGCCTACTCGCGGCCTAACCCGACGGGAGGCGGCAACAAAATTCCGCCGCGTCTAAGAACCGAAATAAACATGATGTTGACAACAGGATAAACATGGTGTTTACTAGCTCCACGGTCGCCAACCCGGCGGCCTGGAGCACGCACCCATGTCCGCACACGCACTCGCTTCTCCGGTTGATCAGCCGCGTGGTATCTCCGCGAAGGCGCAACGCAAAACCTTCCCCATCAAAGCTCACGGCGGAACTCTGCGGGTTCGCCAGTTCGGCCGGTTCTCGCACCAGATCGAAGGCCGGACGTTTCAGTTTGTCGTCACGGCGAACCCGCACAACCCGGCGCTTCCAGCTGTCGTCACTCACGCGATCAGCGGAAAGAAGCTGTGCTCTCTTCCGCTCGGCACGGCGCGCAACGGTGACGGCGACTTCTCGCTGCTTGCCCGTTTCGCGATTAATTCGCTACTGCGCGACTGCGGCGCGGAGCGGGTGGCTAAGGTCCTGATCGACGCGGAAGCGGAGGCGGCGAAGGGCAATCGAAAGCCGATCGCCAGTCTCATCGCGCGCACGGCTTGCCTCCTGCTCGCGGTGTTCACGGCCGCCGGTTGCGTCAAGGCGAGCCCCGCTGTCGACACGCCGGCCGACCTGATCTTTATCGCGCATTCCGGCGTGCAGCTTTCGTACCGCTGCGAAATCAATCTCCTTCGGCAATGGCCCGCCGGCACCGTCATGACTGACGCGGTGCTCGCGCATACCTGCACCGACGCGCTTCCAGTCGGCGGCGTTCCCTCGCTCAGCAAGCGCGCGGGTCAGTCGATGCAGAACATCAGTGATCGGGCGTGGACGGCAACGCTGATGTCCGAAGCTGGCGACACGGTGTACAGCGACTGCCAGCTGGTTAGCCTCGCGATAGATCAAGGGTCGACCACGCTCTCGCTCAACTGCGCGACGGTGCGGTGATGAGCGCGCGCCTCACGCTCTTGCAGCACGTCACGCCCGACGTGCCTCGTCTGCACATGCAGGACTCGGGAGCCAGCGTGATCGGCCGTCGCGCTGAGCTGGTCATTTTCACGACGGACGACCGCCTTGACATCGTAACGGGGCAGATCGCCGCAACGTTCAACGCGCGCGCCGCGACGGCCACTGCGCTCGACGAGATTGTCGACGCGAGCACCAACGACGTCTTAGTGCTCTCGAGCGAGGAATTGCGCAAGCGCCTCGCCGAGATTCGTCAAACGGCGCGCGAAGCGCTCGACATCCTCGGCGTGCTCGGGAGGCAGGCATGAGCCGCTTCGCTACGCGCCAGCAGATCACGCAGGCCAACAACTACGCCTATGACTTGGGCGCGCAGCATGCCCGCGCCGGCAAGCATGCAAACCCGTTCGACCGCGTGACATCGCGTGCCAAGTATTTCGAATACGAGGAAGGGCACCGCAACGCCAAGCCGGAAGCGCTGCGCGCGGGCGGTGAGGCATGAGGCCCTTGATCGTTCCCGCCGAAGTCGCCGGCCTGATCGTGTCAGGCGCGCTTTTCGTCGTGAATCACTCCGGCGGCAAGGACAGCCAAGCGATGTTCATCCGGTTGCTCGACAGCGTCCCGCTGTCGCAGCTGGTCGTCGTGCACGCATCCCTGGGCGACGTCGAATGGCCGGGCGCACTCGAACTGGCGCGCGATCAAGCCGCAGCCGCGGGCATCCCCTTCATCGTTGCGCACGCAGTCAAGACGTTCTTTGAAATGGTCGAGCACCGCTTCGCGGTCCGCCCCGGCCCGAACTCGCCTTGCTGGCCGTCGGCTGCCAATCGGCAGTGCACAAGCGACTTGAAGCGCGGCCCGATCCAGCGCGAGGTACGTCGCTACGCCAAAGAACACGGCTTTCGCGACATCGTGACCTGTATGGGTCTGCGCGCCCAGGAGAGCGGCGGGCGGGCGAAGAAAGAGCCATTCCGGCGCAACGATGTGCAGTCGAATTCCGTGGCGACTTGGTACGAATGGCTGCCGATCCATGGCATGCAACGTGACGAGGTGTTCGCGACGATCAGCAGGGCAGGGCAGCAGCCGCACTGGGCGTACGCCGCTGGCAACGATCGGCTGAGTTGCATGTTTTGCATCATGGGCAGCCGCAAGGATATTCAGAACGCGGCGCGTCACAACCCTGCGCTGCTCGCCCGATACATCGAAGTCGAGCAGCGCACCGGCTACACGATGCATCAGAGCCGTGCGTCGCTGACGGAACTCGCAGGCGGTGCGCCGTGAGGTTCGCCACCATCGTTCCGCCCCATGTCGCGCGCGCCGCGCACGAGCGCGCCGTCGTGTCCATGGCTGGTCTGCGCGCTGTCTCTGCCGGTCTCTCGCCGATCCAGACCGAGGCGTTGTGCCGGTACGCACGCGAGCGCTTTCGCAGCGGTCACGTCAGCCCGGCGCGCGCCGCCGATGACACGCGTGTGCTCCTGAACTGCCTGCGAGCGGAGGCGGCCCAGTGAGCGCGCTCAAAACAATCGGTGTCGGCCTGGCGACTCTCGGCCTCGGCGCTTTCATCGGTTTTCTGTTCGGTCTCGCGCTCCGCGCGCACTAGGAATTCCCTATGGACGTTCGCCATTGGTTTCGCGTCGTCGCTGTCGCATGTGCGCTCGGTACCGGCACCTACGCGATTTCACCCCAGGACAACATCGAATCACTCGCCGCCACCCCCGGCGGGTGCTCCCGGAGTTCGACCGGCCTTCGTGACGCAAATCCCTCCGCGTCGACGAGTGCACCGCCCGCGGTGGGCGTTTCGAACAACACCGCGGCCATTCCGCGCCCGCTGTCGACGACAGCCGCGCACTGAGCAACAGCCGGCGACCTGATCGCCATTGCACCCACGCACCCAACCCGGAGCACACGCACCCATGGCAATTTCCCTTGCTTCCATTAGCCGCACGACACGCGCGTCGAAGCCGCCGCGCGTCGTCATTCACGGTCCGCACGGCATCGGCAAGACGACGCTCGGCGCAAACGCGTACGCGCCGATCATCCTTCCGTTCGAAGACGGCTTGTCCGGCCTCGAGGTCGACGCGTTCCCGAAGTTCACCAACTACGCCGATGCACTGGCCGCGGTTCGCTTGCTCGCCGCCGGCGGCCATCAGTTCGGCACCGCCGTGCTCGATTCGCTTGATTGGCTCGAACCGCTGATTTGGGAACACGTTTGCAAGAAAAACGACTGGGCAAATATCGAGGCGCCCGGCTTCGGTAAGGGCTACATCGACGCGACGGCGACGTGGAGCGAATTCCTCGAAGCACTCGACATGCTGCGCGATTCCGGCATGGCAGTGATCTGCATCGCGCACAGCGAGGTCAAGCGCTTCGACGCGCCGGACACCGAGGCGTACGACCGCTACCAGATCAAGCTGCAGAAAGCCGCCAGCGCAATCGTGCACGAGTGGGCCGACATCGTCGGCTTCGCCCAATTCGAAACCATCGTGCACAAGGACAAGGTCGCTGGCGGTTTCAGCAAAGACGGACGCGCGCGCGGCGTCGCAACGGGTCGCCGCTTGCTCCGTGTCGTCGAGAAGCCGGCATACGTCGCGAAGAACCGCTACGGCATGCCCGACACGATCCCGCTCGACTGGAACGCGCTGGTCGCGGCGCTGACGCCGCCGCCCGCGCAACAGAACACCGCCGCGCCCGCGGCGGCCGAAACACCCGCGACCGAACAGGCCGCGGCGTAACTCCGCAACCCAACCCGCACACAGCACACGAGGCAATCCCATGGCTTTTCTTGGTCAGAACTTCAACCCGAACGAAGTCGCCCCATCGGTCGACTTGCAGCCGCTCCCGAGTGGCGAATACCCCGCAATGATCGTCGACTCGCAGATGAAGCCGACGAAAAACGGCAAGGGCCAGTATCTCGAACTGACCTATCAGATCATCGATGGGCCGATGAAGGGCCGCATGGTCTGGTCGCGCCTCAACCTCGTCAACCAGTCGACGAAGGCCGTCGAGATTGCGAATCGCGATCTGTCGGCGATCTGCGCCGCTGTGAATGAGACCGGCCTCATTTCGGACTCGGCCGTTCTGCACAACCGACCGCACCTGATCCGCGTTGAGTTCGTCCCCGCCGACTATGACGCGGTGTCGAAGCCCACCGGCAACCGCAAGGACAGCAACGAGGTTGCCGCATACAAGCGCCTCGACGGCGCGCCGCCAACGATGGCGACGATTGTTCCCGCCGGCACCAACGGCGCCCTGCCGCTCGCTGGTGGCGCTACTGGCGGCAACAACGCGGCCGCGCCCGCAAAGCCGACTTGGGCCGGCGGAGGTGCGCAGCAGAACGCCGCGGCCTGACCCATCGCTACATAGCGGCGGCCGTCCGGTCGCCGCTGCATCCCTTCGCTACCGGAGCACCTGATGAGCACCACACGTATCTACGTTGTTCGACCGAAAAAGCCCGGCGCCGAAACGCCGCGGCTGGTCAATGCGGCGAGCCGCAACGCAGCGCTTCGCCACGTCGCAGCGTCTTCGCTGACAGTCGACGTCGCGGGCCAAAACGAGCTGGTCGATCTGATCGGCAAGGGCGTCAAGGTCGAAGTCCCTGGCCTCGAAGCCACCGACGACGACAAGGACGGCGCGCAGTAATGGCCCTCTTGCCGGCTCGCCCGATCGCTGACCCGACGCTGGATGCGGTGCGCGACATCGTCGAGGCGCAAGCCGCGGCGAAGAACGTGCGCACCTACCTTGGCATGTCGGCGATCGGGCAGCCGTGCGAGCGATGGCTTTGGTATTCGTTCCGGTGGGTCGTGCGCGAGGTCTTCACCACGACGGAGCTATGGCGCTTCGAAGACGGCCACCGCAGTGAAGACGTCATGGCTGCGCGCTTGCGCCTCGTGCCTGGCGTGCACTTGATGACGATCGACCCGCGCACCGGCCACCAGTTCGAATACGTCGACCTCGGCGGGCACTTTCGTGGGCATTCGGATGGCCTGGTTACCGGCCTTCTGCAGGCGCCGAAAGCCCTACACGTGTGGGAAGCGAAGTGCACGGACGAGGCAACGCATCGCGAGCTGGTGAAGCTCAAGACGGAAGACGAAAAGACGGCGCTGAAAAAGTGGGACGCCGTTTATTACGCGCAAGCGATCATGTACATGGCGTACGCCGAGGCGCCGCGCCACTACCTGACTGGCTCGACGTGCGGTGCGCGCGCGTGGGTCGGCGTTCGGACCGATTCGGACCTGCACTTCGCGAACCTGCTGCGCGAAAAGGCGGAGCGCGTCATCACGGCAAAAGTCCCGCTGACGCGGATCAGCGACAAGGCTGAGCTGTATCTCTGCAAGTGGTGCCCCGCGCAGTGGATTTGCCACGGCTCTGCAATGCCGGCGGTCAACTGTCGGACCTGCGCGCACGCAACGCCGGAAATGAACACGGCCACCGGCCGCTGGTCCTGCGCGCTGCGCAACAAGGATCTGACGCCGGCGGAGCAGCGTGCCGGTTGCGCGGGTCATCGCTACGTCCCCGCGCTCGTGAAGTTCGGCGAAGCGGTCGACGCGGACCCGCAAGCCAACTGGATCGAATACCAGATGAAAGACGGCCGCACGTTCCGCAACGGCGGGGCAGGGCCGAACGCCTACACGTCGGACGAGCTGCGAGTGATTCAACCCTCGTTGATCGGCGACCCCGAAACCGCAGCGCTGCGCCAGCACTTCAACGCGCGCCACGTCGAAGCGAGCAGCGCATGAGAACAGTACCGAAACCCGGCGCAAAGCCGGCGCCGCAGAAACGCACCCATCCTTGGCGCAACTACGACAGCGCGTATTTCGCGCCGCGTCGCGACAGCAGATCAGAACCCGAATGGCACCAAAGGAAAACGCGCCGATGAGTCACCGAAAGCAAAACACCGAGGGCATGTGCAAACCCATCGGCGATATATCCGACAAGGTTACCGCGCTGAGCAATGGCGTGCGCGAGCGCATTCTGCACACGCGCGGTCGCTGCGGCACCGTGCACGTTTTCGTGAAGCGCGGCGCCGTTTTCGCGATCGACGTCGAGTCAATGACCGCGCAGACGATGTTGCGCGATCCGAACGCCAGCCTGCTCGGCACTTATACGCGACGCGCGAAGCCGCGCGATATCGCTGACGACTTTAAAACCTACGTCAACGAGCTACAGGAGGCGCGCGCTGCATGAGAGCGTTTCGGTGCCGTTGCCGTCGCAAGGCGTGCGAGGCGCGCCAGACCCTCGCAATGCATCCCGACGACTACCTGCGGCCACCACGGTGCAAATCCTGCCTCAGTCCGTGTCCGTGCGGGCAGCGACAGAACCACAAGAAAACCGACCGCTGCGGACCGCGCCCCGGACTGCGCGTCGACAAATACAGACAGCGGATCGAGACGAAGAAAAACGTTTGCAAATGCTACGGCTACTCGTTCCCGCATGCGTACGGGCGCGGGTGGTGCGAGCACAACAACAAGCTGACCGAACAGCACTACATCGACCGATTTTCCTACATGGGTCAGCGAGCCGCGTAGCTCGCGGCCACCGTCGCCGGGTCGGTTACGCGGCAACCCACAAGAGGCTTTCCCCTATGAATGGCACGAAGTTGAAAATCTTGTCCGCGCTCTCGATCGCCGCCTTTATCGACGGCCGCATCGGCCCGGCGCATACCGTCACCAATCCCGGCTTCAAGGACCTGGTCGGCGTCAATCTCGGCGAGCACGGCGCGGCGACGTCGGTGTTCTCGCTGAATCCGGGCGAGGCGATCGCGATCAAGATCGATGCTGTGGACGCGGTCCGTGCGCGCAACGGCGGCAAGGACGGCTACACGCTTTCCTTCGCTTCCGCGAACAGTTCGGGCGACATGGCCGTCGCTGTCACGTCGACGCCGGAAACCCCGGACTGGAACGACATCCGCACGACGATCAAGCGGGTCATTCCAACCGCGGGCGCAGGCGCCCTAAAGCTGGGTGTGCAGGGGCAGCAGCCCTGGCACATCGAGCAGGTGCACGGCCAGTTCTACGTAATCGCCAATCTCACGGATAAGCCGCAGCACTACTACTTCCAGGGCAACGGCGCTCCGGCGAAGTAGGCGACAGCTAAGCGATTGAAGTCATCTCGGCCTGACCGGTCCGCCGGTCAGGCCCTTAATTCGGAGTCCCCATGTTCCGCAACCTCACGATGTTTCGTTTCCCGCCGTCCTGCGCTGATGCGCTCGCCGGGCTCGCGCACACACTCGAAGTAGAGCCGACCCTGATGCTGCGCGAGCCTGGCCCGATGGATCTGGCGACGCGCGGGTTCGTCCCCGTCATCAGCGACGACGTCGTGATGCACGTGGGGCAATACTTGCTCTTCGCGATCGGCACCCGGGAGCGCCTTTTGCCCGCGTCGGTAGTGAACCGCGCGCTGCAGGAACGCCTCACCAAGATCACCGAGACCGAGGGCCGCCGCGTCGGCTCCAAGGAACGAAAGCGGCTGCGCGAAGAGGTCATCACCGACCTGATGCCGCGCGCCTTCATCGAACACAGGTTCACGCGCGCCTATGTCGACATCGCAGCCGGCTGGCTCGTGATCGACACAGCCTCGCGCCGGATCGCGGATGACGTCGTCGCGCAGATTCGCGAAGCCCTGGGCCGGTTCCCCGCGCAGCCGATGGCGCCGCAGGAATCGCCGCGCGCGATCCTGACCGACTGGCTCGTTTCCGATCAGCCGTTGCCGGACGGCTTCGGCCTCGGCAGCGAGTGCGAGCTGCGCGATCCGGCCGAAGGCGGCGGTAAGTGGTCCGGCCGTCGCGTCGACCTTGAAGGCGACGACGTCCGCGAACACCTCGGCGCCGGCATGCAGGCGTTCGCGCTCGGACTCGAGTTCGACGATCGCATCGGCTTCGTGCTGACTGAAGACCTGGCGCTGCGGAAGTTCCAGACCTTCGATGTTGTGTTCGAGCAGCACGACATGGTGCAGCACGAATCCGCGAACGCGGAGCTGCAAGCGCGCCTTGCCCTGCTCGCCGGCGAGGTCGGCAACCTGCAGACGCGGCTGTCGTCGATCTTCGGACTGAGCCGCCCGGAGGATCGAGCATGATCCGCCTCCCTACCTGGCTGCTGTTGCGGCTGTCGAATTGGGCGCATTTTCGCGTCACGGCCGCGCGAGACCCCGATCAGGTCATCGGCGGTCGCGACAACCCCTATATGAAACGATGGTGGGTGACGCCCTGGCGTGCATACGTCGCGATCCCGCGCGCCGAACGCACACGCTGGCAGAAGTTCGTCGTGGCCCTCGGCTTGCCCAACGTCTACGTGCACGAGTTCTGGCGCAGCGACGATGACCGCGCGCTGCACGATCATCCGTGGGCGAACCTGTCGGTCCTGCTCGAAGGCGAATACACCGAACACACGATCGACGCCGGCGGAATTCATCGCCGCGTGATCCGCAAGGCTGGCGACCTCGTGATGCGTTGCGCCGCCAGCGCGCACCGCATCGAGCTGCACGACGGAATGTGCTGGACCCTGTTCGTGACCGGATTCAAGACGCGCAATTGGGGCTTCCATTGCCCCGAGCAAGGATGGATTGACTGGCGGCGCTTCACCAACGCCGCGGACGGCGGCGAGACGGTAGGACCGGGGTGCGACGCATGAACGACCATTACGTGGACTGGTACGGCCGCGGCGGCATCGGTAGTCGCCCGCAGAACTGGCGCACCCCGCGTGTCCTATTCGACGCCCTTCACGCGGAATTTGGGTTCACCCTCGACGGCGCCAGCGAGCCAGGCAACGGGTTGTTGCCGCTAGCGTCGACTGCGGAGCGTCCGATCAACTGGAGTGGGCACCGCGTGTTCTGTAACCCGCCGTGGTCCAACATCCTCCCATTCGTCGAGCAGGCGCCGTGCGCCGAACTCGCCGTATTCCTCGTGCCGGCACGAACGAACGTGCGTTGGTTCCATCGTGCACTAGCACTCGGTGCGCGAGGTCGATTCTTCCCCGGAAGGCCACGGTTCGAGCTGGCTGAGCGCACTGGGCGCGGGCACAACAGCCCCGTCGACTGCATGTACCTCGTGTTCGGAGTGGCGAATCAGCTAGGGAGGGCCGCGGCATGACTTCGGCCCTCATAAAACGCTCCCGCGAACTGATCGCGGCGTGCAACAACGCGAAGACGGAGCACGAGCACGCGCTAGCTCTGGCGACACTCGAAGGCTGGCGCCTGGGCGTCGCTGACGCGGGCGGCGCGTTCGATTGGACGGACGCCGATCTACACCACATCGGCAGCGATGCCGATCGCCCGATGTGCATGGGCGTGTTCCTCGACTGGAAGCCGGCCAGCGATGCGGAGTGCGCGTGCCCGCAGCACGGCCACTGGATCGGCGCAGAGAGCGTTCTGCGCGCGGCACGCGAGTTCGATATCGCTATGCATGGCGAGTGCGCTGCAGAACGCCCCAGGTTGATCGACGTCGAGAAACAGGTGCTTGAGCACATTGCGCGGGCGAAGGCCCCCGAGGCCTACGCGCTTGTTCCGATCGAGCCGACCGAAGCGATGCTCGAACTGCTCTACGACTCGCAAGACGAAGCGGTATTCGGCATTACGTGGGAGCAGGAATGCGCGGGGCTATGGAACACGGTCATCGTCGCCGCGCGCAGGTTCGGAGGTCGGTCGGCATGACGGTCTACGTCGACAGTATGCGCGCGTCGTTCGGTCGCATGGTCATGTGTCACATGCTCGCGGACACCGACGACGAGTTGCACGCCATGGCCGACACGATCGGCGTGGCGCGTCGTTGGTGGCAGTCCCCCGAGCGTACCGGCGGGAGCCATTACGACATCGCGCTGAGTAAGCGCGCCCTAGCCGTCGCAGCAGGCGCGGTGGAAATCTCATGGCGACAAGCCGGCTGCATGAACATGCGCCGCCGCCTCACGGGTGAACTCGGCCCGCCAGCCGAGGCGGAAGAGTGGGTACGCGAGAAAGCGTTCGCGAAGGTGGCAGAATGAAGCGCGCCCCCTGGTCCGAAACCGACGTCGCCGCGGCCGCAATGGCGTGGCTGCAAGAGCGCGGATGGGATTGCTACCCCGAGGCGCAGTTCCAGCACGTCAGCGGTCGCGCCGACATCGCCGCGGTGTTCGGCAGGCGATTAACCATCGTCGAGGCGAAAACCTCAGCGACGATGACCGTGCTCGATCAAGCCGCGCGGTGGATCGGGAAAGCGCATTACATCTGGATCGCGACGCCGGTCGATCCGGGCGACACGGTGCGGTGGGTCTGCGAAACGCGCGGCATCGGCATCATGGTGGTGCGCCGCTCCGAGGAATGGCGCGACGGCAGGCGCGTGTTCGTCCCGTATGTGGACGACGTACAGCCGGCGACCGGCGCCTATTTTTGGAGCGCGACCGGCGGCCGGCAACGGTACGGCTCGATGGCTGCGCCGCTGCACCGGTTCGCGCGCGCCGCGGACCTGATCGCCGGCCTTCACCCCGACATGAAACGCGCGACGGCTGGCATGCAGGCGAGACGGGGCGGCTACTCGACGCCGTTTTCCCGAACGATCGACGCCGCGCGCGAGTTCGTGCAGCGGAACCCCGGCTGCACGATCAAGGAAATGGTCGCCGGCATTTCGCACCACTACGCGAGCGACGCGGGCGCGCGCAATTCTTTGACGGCGTGGGTCGCTCGCTTCGCGCGCGTCGACGGGTCGCGGCTGTTCCCGATCGGCGAGGCGAAAGCGGCATGAGCATCGATAGCCTTGCAGCGCTCGTGAAAGACGCCGAGCAGAACTGCGAGCAGTTCACCTGCGAGAAGCACGGTCACGCGTGGGAGAGCGCTGGCGGGCGCCAGTGCCCGCGCGGCTGCACGTACAGCCAAACCTACTACGTGTGCCGGCGTTGCGGCGAGGACGACTACGGCGACCGCGGCGGGCCGGCGCACGCCGATTGCTTCGGCAACGGCGGCGAGCGCTGCTGCGACGGATCGAACGAGAGCGACAACGCTGAAAACATGGAAGAACAGGCATGAGACGCACCCCGCGCCCCTACCAGTCCGCGGCCGTCACCGCGACGTGGAATTTCCTGCAGTACCGCGAGGGGAATCCGTGCATCGTGATTCCGACCGGCGGCGGCAAGTCGATCGTGATCGCGACGCTTTGCGAGGACGCGTTGACGCAGTGGCCTGGCACACGCATCTGCATCCTCGCGCACGTGCAAGAGCTGGTCGGGCAGAACTACGACAAGCTCAAAACCCAGTGGCCGGAAGCGCCGGCTGGGATCTATGCCGCGAGCCTGAACCGGCGCGACCGATTCAATCCGATCATCTTCGCGAGCATCCAGTCCGTCGCCAAACGCGCAGCCACGCTCGGATGGTTCGACTTGCTACTGATCGACGAGGCGCACCGCATCCCGCTCAAGGACGAGGGGCTGTATCGAATGTTCATCAATGCGTGCTTGGCGATCAATCCGCGCCTGCGCATCGTCGGTCTGACGGCGACGGACTACCGCCTCGGCGGTGGCCCAATCGTCGATAGCGACTACATCCTGACGCACAAGGTTTACGAGGCCCGGATCGGCGACCTCGTGCGCGAGGGCTATCTGTGCCGGCTCACCAGCAAGGCCGGCAACGCGCGCGCGGACATGGACGGCATGCACATCCGCAACGGAGATTACGTGCAGGCCGAGTTGCAGCAGGCTTCGAACGTCGAGGCGATCGTCAATGCGGCGTGCGACGAAATGGTCGAACGCTGCGCGGACCGCCACGCATGGATCGTCTTCGCCGCTGGCGCCGAGCACGCAGAGTCGGTCACGGCGAAGCTGATAGAGCGCGGGATCGCTGCGGCGTCGATCACGGACAAGACGGCGACGGGCCTGCGCCGCGAGCGCATCGCGAAGTTCCAGAACCGCGAGCTACGCGCCCTGGTCAACGTCAACATCCTATCGGAAGGCTTCGACGCACCGCATATCGATGCCGTCGTGCTGATGCGCCGCACACAGTCGGCCGCGCTGTACTACCAACAGGTCGGTCGCGGGATGCGCTTGTTCCCCGGCAAGGCTGACTGCCTAGTGCTCGACTTCACCGACAACGTCGAGCGGCTTGGCCCGGTCGACGCCATCGTCGGGCCGAAGCGCCCAGGCGACAAGGCGAAGGGCGAGGCGACGCTGCGCCAGTGCCCGGAGTGCAACACCTATGTTCCGGTGCAGACGCGAACCTGCGCATGCGGACACGAGTTCCCGATTGCCGAGGAAAGCGCGAAGCACAACGCGACGGCCAGCGATGCGCCGATCATGTCGGACGAAATCGAGCCGGTTCGGCCGACGATCTACAACGTCGTCTCTGTCGACTACTCGGTGCACAAGAAAAAGGGGCGGCCGGACACGTTCAAGGTCGCGTATTTCACCGGCATGCGGACCTTCTATGTGTGGGTGCACCTAGAGCACGGCGGCGAGGCGCGCGCCCGAGCGATGGGGTGGTGGATGCTGCACGACCGCGTGGGCCTGACGCCGCGCACCGTCGCTGACGCGATGCTCGCAAAAGACCGGCTGCGCAAGCCGGTGCAAATCCTTGTATCCGAATCCGGCAAGTACCCCGAGGTTATCGACTATGCATTTGATGAATCCCGCGCAGCGTGATCGGACGGCCGCGCTTATTCGAAAGCTCGCGGACCAGCTTGGCGCGACGGCGGAACGCCGCGACTTCGCCGACCAACTGGCCGCCCAGGTCGAAGCGATGTCGATTCGCCGGGTCTGCAGCGAGTGCTCACATTTCAACAATGGCTACTGCGGCCAATGGCGCGCAGACGTACCTCAAACCGAGCGGCACAACGGCTGCGACGCGTGGGACGAAGACATTCCGTTTTGACACAGGACCGACAATGAAAACGACTCACGAACTAATCTGTGAGTGCTGCGAAAAAGTGGGCAAGCCGTGCCGCGTCGAAATTACGATCGACGATGCAATCGCGCAGGACAACGGCGAACCGAGTTGGAGCGGCGCGTGCCAGACGTGCGGGCCGCGGCTCGCGATTCCTGCTGCGCTTTATGCCGAACTCCGCGCACAGCACGAGGAAAAGGCCAACGGCGCAGCCAACGCCAACGCGGGCGATGCCATTGGCCGCGTGCTGCCTGCGATCGAAGAACTGCAACGGTGTCTTTGGCAAAACGACGATGCAGAGTTCAACGCGTGGGTAGGACAGCAGCCGGATAAACATTGGGCAAAGCTCGATCTGTCAGCCTTGAGGATCGGCTATGAACTGGGCAAGGCTGCGCGGAGGGCCAATGGTCGCTAAGGCAGTCCGCCGCGCCGCCACGCTCGCGCGCCGCAACCGCTCGCGCGAGGCTACGTCACGCGAGTTCGACGGCGTGCCTAGCGACACGCTTGAACGCATGCGCGCTGGCTGCGCGACCCTGGTCGACGAGCAGCGCTCGTCGCTCAAGGCGAGCGAGCGTCTACTGAACCGGATCACTGGTGAGCAGCACCGCCGCCGGCATGCCGCGATCCGGCTGGTCAAAGCGGTGCCGGAATGACGCCCCAGGACATTGCGACGTGGCACATGGTGTTTTTTGGCCACCGAATGCGCGCGCTCGAAATCGTGGCGCAGCGGATGCCTAAGGCGACGCCCGAAGAACTCACGAAAGAGGCCGACAAGCTGCTGCGGTGGGCCGCCGCGACTGACCAATCGAGCACGTCATGAGCATGTACCTCACCCCCGATGAAGTCGCCGAAATCACGGACTGCAAGCGCCGGGACACCCAGTGCGAGCGCCTGGCGAAGATGGGAATTCCGTTCCGGCCGTCGTTCGCTGGCCGCCCCCTTGTTGAGCGCGCGGCCGTGCTGACGTATAAGGATCGACCGCAGAAAAAGCGGTCGGAACCCAACTTCGACGCGATCAAGGTGGCATGACGTGAGCCGCAGGATCCACAAGCGCCTATATTTCGATCACGGCGCGTACTACTACGTCGCGCGGTCGGGCGGAAAGGTGAAGTGGACGAAGCTCTCTGCCGACTATGGCGACGCTCTGCGGAAATGGGCCGAGATTGAGGGCGGCGCGAAGCCGAGGGCGTGGACCGTCGGCGAGGCGATTGCGCACTACCTCACGGTCTCTGCCCAACGCCTTAGCAAGATCACGCTCGCCGGCTACGCGCAGAACGCGCGGCACCTGCTGCCCGTGTTCGGGCACGTCTCGATCGAAGACGTCACGCGCGCCCATGTGTACGCGTACGTTGTCAAGCGAGGCAATTATGCCGGCAACCGCGAGCGCGGATTACTGTCAGCCGTGTACGCGCATCTCGGACGATCCGGCGTGTTCAACGGCCAGAACCCCGCCGGTGGCATGCGGTTTCGAAATCCAGAAAAGCCGCGCAAGCGCTACGTCACCGACGAAGAATTGCACGCCTTGTTGGCTGCGGCGAGTCCCCGCATGCGAAACCTATTTTCGTTCGCCTACCTCACTGGCATGCGACAGGCCGACGTGATCGGATTGCGGTTAACTGCGGCGACCGACGAAGGCATCGCATACACAATGCAGAAAACCGGCGAGGCGCACCTGATCGCCTGGACAGACGAACTTCGCGCGTTATGGAAAGAGGCCGCGCGCAGTCGCATCGGCGCGCAACCGTTGTTCCTCGCGCGTGACGGCATCGCATATAAATCGAGTGGTCTGCAGGCTGCTACGCGCAGGATCGCGAAGCGTGCGGGGCTCGTCGATTTGCACTTTCACGACCTACGACGGAAGGCCGGCAGCGACAGCGTTGACCTGGGCAGCGCGCAGGAGCTTCTAGGCCATGTCGACAGCAAGGTCACACGCCGTCACTACCGTGCGAAACTGGTCGCAGCGACGCCGGTCGACATGCCGAGTGTTAGGCAGAATCCAAAACGTTAGGCAGTGCGACAGCGCGCGGTAACCGGAAAGTCGCGCGCCGCCTCACTCTGCCAGAAGCGCGCAAAAGTGTCGTCTTGATGGTGAGTCATGGCGACAACGATCACGCCGGCGGCGCGCCAGCGGTCGCGAAGGCGTATCCGGAAGCGCAGCGCTATACGGGCGAGCCGCAGCGCTTGCCGATATCCGCCGCGCAGTGCCGCGCGGGGCAGGCCTGGCGCTGGGATGACGTCGGATTCCGCGTGCTCGGCCCGCTGCCGGCCGCACTCGGCGATGCGCCGGCGGCAAACGACAACGATCGCTCCTGCGTCCTGCTGGTCGAGGGCGCGGCGGGACGGTTGTTGCTGACCGGCGAC
>Ga0247776_10000034_pt1 | contig 47928 bp, 36 predicted proteins | sample UWRJL199509C5_FD_179912 | JGI IMG/M metagenome (GOLD analysis project Ga0247776, IMG submission 179912) | Plant litter microbial communities from Arlington Agricultural Research Station in Wisconsin, United States - UWRJ-L199-509C-5 | ecosystem: Environmental > Terrestrial > Plant litter >...
GACGGCCGATGCGGATCCGAATCATCTGGAAGCCGATGGACACCCACTGGTCAATTCGATCTACGCGGTGTGGGATGCACCGGCAAATTCCGCGACCATCACCAAGACCGAACTGAAGCAGCAGACGATCACGGGGTATACCGCTGACGGATTCGTCACGGTCAGCCAGAATCTTTTCGACTACGACACGACGACGTCGCCGCGCTCGATGGGCTGGTATCTGGATCTGACGACCGGCTTGAGTCCGGACGGCCTGCTGAGTGATCGCGTCCTTGCCGCGCCGACGGGAATTCTGGGCGCGCTGCTGGTCAACACCTTCAGGCCGAAGGGCGATATCTGCGTGCCCGGCGGAACCAACACGTTCTTCGAACTCGACCTGCTCAACGGCTCGGCCGCGTTCTCGGAGCTGTCGGGCAATCCGCCGCCGGTCGGCACGGGCGGCACCGACATTCCGGGCTCGAGTTCGCCGCTGGGTACGCCGAACCCGGTCATCAGCATTCCGCAGCAGCCCGGCATCCCGAACATCGGATGTCCGGCAGGCAACCCGAACTGCGTCACGCCGCCGCCGTCATGGTGTACGGCCACGACGCCGGGGTATCCGAACTGCGCGCCGCCGCCGTGGTGCCCAGCCTCGGATCCGGCGTATCCGAACTGCACGCCGCCGGCCGGTTGTACGCCCGCAACGCCTGGCTTCCCGTACGCCGGTGCGTGCGCAGTCGGGGGCGCGGGGTCGCAGTGCAAATGGATCCAGCCGGGTACACCGGTGGGCAATCAGGTCGCGTGCCGCGTCTCATGGCGACAGCTGCGGTGATGGATACTCAGGTCGTCAGGATAGGGGTTTCGTCGCCCGAGGCACGGGCCGGCGACACGCGTCGCAGTGGAGAAGGGGGTTGGATATGAAGGCGAAGGGCTTCACCTTGATCGAGTTGATGGTCGTCGTCGCGATTGTCGCAATTCTGGCGGCGATCGCGCTGCCGAGCTATCAGGAACAGATGAGGAAATCGCGGCGCGCGCAGGCAAAAGCAGACCTGACGGAACTGGCGCAGCAGTTGGAACGCGCCTACACGATCAATCGCTCTTATGGAGTAGCCTCTTTCGTTTTGGCCGACTCGGGGATCACCCAGTCGCCGCGCGATGGCAATCCGTTTGTCGCCTACACCATAGCCCTGGCGCAAACGACAACGACGTATACATTGACGGCGACACCTACCGGGACAGCGCAAGCGACAGACCGCTGCGGAATCTTGACACTCGACCAGACCGGCAAGAAGACCCATACCGGTAGTGGCGATGACTCCTACTGCAGCTGGGGGACCGTACCGTAAGCTAAGCGCGGACGGGAGTTGAGCAGTCGTCATCCCGCCGTTATACTCCGCGCCCCTCGCCGGAATAGCTCAGTTGGTAGAGCGCGTCATTCGTAATGATGAGGTCGTAGGTTCGATTCCTATTTCCGGCACCACGTCTGACACGGAGCGGCGCATGCGCGACAGCGCAGCGCCGCTTTCGACAGGCGGTCTCTCGCCAGACGCGAGAAGCGGGGCGCCGCGGTAGTTCCGGGGCGGATTCAGTCGAAGTCGGGCGGTTAGCTCAGCGGTAGAGCATTGCCTTCACACGGCAAGGGTCACAGGTTCAATCCCTGTACCGCCCACCAAATCCCATCTCCAGGCGGCGTGGTTCGCGGGCCGGCTGGTTGGCGGAGATTTCCCGCTGTGCGCCGCATGCGAACAGCGGTCGCCCATTGGCGCCGGCGCTGGCCGTGTCATGGGCACGCTGATACTCTGCGCCGCCCGTCGCCGGCCGCTGTCGAACTTGGCCATGCCGCGACGCCGACGACATCCAGGTCTTGCATGACGAACGCCGCTGCCGCGACATCCAGCCACGATTCAATCCGTGCCGTGCTCTGGCAAGGCGATGCCCTACGCCTGCTCGATCAGCGCCGCCTGCCGCACGAAGAAACCTATGTCGACTGCCACGCGGCCGGCGAAGTCGCGACGGCGATCCACGACCTCGTCGTGCGCGGTGCGCCGGCGATCGGCATTGCTGCAGCCTGGGGTGTCGTGCTGGCGGCGCAGCGCGAGCCCAAGCGCCTCGACGCGGCGCTGGCGCTGCTGCGTGCCGCGCGGCCGACCGCGGTGAACCTGATGTGGGCGCTCGACCGCATGCGTCGCGCGATTGCCGGCGGCGCCGACGCGGAAGCGCTGGCGCTCGAAGCGCAGGCGATCCAGGACGAGGATCTCGCCGCCAACCGCCGCATGGGCGAGCTCGGCGCAGCCCTGCTGGGCCAGGATGCCGGCGTGCTGACGCATTGCAATACCGGCTCGCTGGCGACCGCGGGCTTCGGCACGGCGCTCGGCGTGATCCGCGCCGGCGTCGACGCCGGCCGCATCGCGCGCGTGTTCGCCGGCGAGACGCGACCTTGGCTGCAGGGCGCGCGTCTGACCATGTGGGAACTGCAGCGCGACGGCATCCCGGCCACCTTGGTAGCCGACTCCGCCGCGGCGCACCTGATGAAATCCGGCCAGGTGCAATGGGTCGTCGTCGGCGCCGATCGCATCGCCGCGAACGGCGACACGGCGAACAAGATCGGCACCTACCAACTGGCGATCAGTGCGCGCCATCACGGCCTCAAATTCATGGTCGTCGCGCCGTCGTCGACGGTCGACATGGCGACGCCGGGCGGCAGCGAAATCGAGATCGAACTGCGTTCGCCCGATGAGTTGCTCAGCTTCGCCGGGCAGCGCACCGTGATCGAGGATGCGGCCGCGTGGAACCCGGTGTTCGACGTGACGCCGGCCGAGCTGATCGACGCGATCGTGACCGAACGCGGCGTCGTACTGCAGCCCGACGCCGTGCGCATGGCCGACGTGTTCGGCAGCGCACGCTAGCAAAACGGCGGACGCTGCGACGATGGCGCTGCGCCGGCAGATCCTGCTGTTCGCGATCAGCGGTGCACTCGGCTTCGTCGTCGACGCCGGCATCGTGCAGTTCCTCGTGCGCGAGGCTGCGCTGAATCCGTACGGCGCGCGCGTCATCTCGTTCCTCGCAGCAGCGACCACGACCTGGGCGTTCAATCGCCGCTACACCTTTGCAGGGCACGGCAAGAACGGCAGCCGGCGGCGCGAACTGCTGCGCTACCTGATCGCAATGGCGGTCGGATTCGCCTTGAATTACGGCACCTATGCCGCGTGTCTGGCGTTGTGGCCGCTGGTCCATCAATGGCCGGTGATCGGCGTCGCGGCCGGTTCGATCGCCGGAGCGGTGGTCAATTTCCTGAGTTCGAAATACTGGATCTTCCGCGCGCCGCGAAGCGGTCCCGCTTGAGCTCATTTCAGAGCCTCCGGGAGCCTTCACCAGCGCGTCTAAGTAGCGCTGGAATCAGGAAAAAACGCCTCTTCCACAGGCCCCGATGTGATACCATTTCGTGTTGCGTTTGCGCATGCCGGGCGGCTTCGGCAAACGCGCCCGCGGCGGCGCTTTTCCGGTCTCGTTCGTCCGCCTGGCCGGCGCCTCAGATTCTCCGGATTCGGACGTTTGCAGAGGGTTCCTGATGGCTGAGTTGGCCAAAGAAGTCATACGCGTCAACATCGAAGACGAAGTCCGCAAGAGCTATCTCGACTACGCGATGAGCGTGATCGTCGGCCGCGCGCTGCCGGATGTGCGCGACGGCCTGAAGCCGGTGCACCGGCGCACGCTGTATGCGATGCACGAATCGAACACGGTGTGGAACCGCCCGTACGTGAAATGCGCGCGCGTCGTCGGCGATGTGATGGGTAAATACCATCCGCACGGCGACTCCTCGATCTACGACGCGCTGGTGCGCATGGCGCAGGATTTCTCGATGCGCTACATGCTCATCGACGGCCAGGGCAACTTCGGTTCGGTCGACGGCGACGAAGCTGCGGCGATGCGCTACACCGAGTGCCGCCTCGACCGTCTTTCATCGGAACTGCTCGCCGACATCGACAAGGAAACCGTCGACTATCAGCCGAACTACGATGAAAAAGAGCAGGAACCAAAGGTCCTGCCGACACGCATCCCGAACCTGCTGATCAACGGCTCGGCCGGCATCGCGGTCGGCATGGCGACCAACGTACCGCCGCACAATTTCAACGAAGTGATGTCGGCCTGCATCGCGCTGATCGACGATCCCGATCTCGGCTTCGACGATCTGATGCGCCTGGTGCCGGGGCCGGATTTCCCGACCGCGGGCATCATCAACGGCTCGGCGGGTATCGTCGAGGCCTACAAGACCGGGCGCGGCCGCATCCTGGTACGCGCGAAGACCGAGATCGAGAGCGACGACAACGGCCGCGAGACGATCATCGTCACCGAGATCCCGTTTCAGGTGAACAAGGCGCGGCTGATCGAGAAGATCGCCGAGTTGGTCAAGGAAAAGCGCATCGAAGGCATTTCCGAACTGCGCGACGAATCGGACAAGGACGGCCTGCGCGTCGTCATCGAAGTGCGCCGCGACACCTCGGCCGACGTGCTGCTGAACAACCTGTTCCAGCAGACCCAGCTGCAGGTGACGTTCGGCATCAACATGGTCGCCCTGCTCGACGGCCAACCGCGCACGCTGTCGTTGCGCGAGATCCTCGACGCGTTCGTCCGCCATCGGCGCGAGGTCGTCACGCGGCGCACGATCTTCGACCTGCGCAAGGCGCGTGATCGCGCGCATATCGTCGAAGGCCTCACCGTCGCGCTGGCCAACGTCGACGAGATGATCGAACTGATCAAGACCTCGCCGTCGCCGGACGAGGCCAGGCAGCGCATGCTCGCGCGCCAGTGGGAACCCGGCATGGTGCGCGCACTGCTCGCGGCGGCCGGCGCGGACGCGTCCAAGCCCGAGAATCTCGCGCCGGATGTCGGTCTCGGCGACGGCGGCTACCAGCTGTCCGAAGTGCAGGCGCAGCAGATTCTGGAAATGCGCCTGGCGCGCCTGACTGGACTCGAGCAGGACAAGCTCACCGACGAGTACAAGCAGTTGCTGCAGACGATCGCCGGTCTGATCGAGATTCTCGAAAACCCCGACGTGCTGCTGAAGATCATCCGCGACGAATTCGTCGCGTTGAAGGAGCAATACGGCGACGCGCGCCGCACCTCGATCCAGGCGAGCCAGGAAGACCTCGACATTCTCGATCTGATCGAACCGGAAGACGTGGTCGTCACGCTGTCGCATACCGGGTACGCCAAGCGTCAGCCGGTCAGCGCGTATCGCGCGCAGCGTCGTGGCGGCAAGGGGCGTTCGGCGACGGCGATGAAGGAAGAGGATTTCGTCGAGCGTCTGTGGATCGCCAATACGCACGACATCCTGCTCGTGTTCACCAGTGCCGGCCGCGTGTTCTGGCTGAAGGTATACAAGCTGCCGGACGCAGGTCCGAATGCACGCGGCAAGCCGATCGTGAATCTGCTGCCGCTGGAGCCGGATGAGAAAGTCCAGGCCGTGCAGCCGGTACGCGAATTCACCGAGGATCGCTACGTGTTCTTCGCCACGCGCAACGGCACGGTGAAGAAGACGCCGCTGACCGAGTTCGCGTTCCAGCTGCAGCGCGGCAAGATCGCGATCGGCCTCGATGAGGGCGATGCGCTGGTCGACGTGCAGATCACCGACGGTGCACGCGACATCCTGCTGTTCGCCTCGAACGGCAAGGCGGTACGCTTCGACGAGAGCTCGGTGCGCTCGATGGGTCGCACGGCGACCGGCGTGCGCGGCATGCGTCTGGCCGACGGCGAGCAGGTCGTCAGCCTGATCGTCAGTGCCGGCGACGACGACATCCTCACCGCCACCGAGCGCGGCTACGGCAAGCGCACACCGCTGGTCGACTACCCGCGCAAGGGCCGCGGCACGCAGGGCGTGATCGCGATCCAGTGCTCGGATCGCAACGGCGCGCTGATCGGCGCGGTGCAGCTCGGCGAAAACCACGAGCTGATGCTGATCTCGAACCAGGGCACGCTGGTGCGCACGCGCGCCAGCGAGATCGCCCGCGTCGGCCGCAATACGCAAGGCGTCACGCTGATTCGTTTGCCGGCCGACGAGGCACTGGTCGGCGTCGTCAAGGTGGACGCGTTCGGCGAGGACGAGAACGGCGACGTGGACATCGACGCTGCGCCGCAGCCAGCGGGCGACGCGCCGACGGCGGAGTAGAGAATTGAGCCGATGCCGGCGCGTGGGCGCCGGCATTTCTTGATCTACAGCATCCTGCCGGGATGACCAGGCGGGAGAGGCTCTACTCTTTAGTTACTTCCGTTCGGTGCTGCCGACGAAGCGCTCAGGCAATCTCCGCCAGCATCGCCTCGGCGCTCGATACCTTGAACTCGCCGGGCGCTTCGATGTTGAGCTTCCTGACCACGCCGTCCTCGGCGTAGAGCGCGAAGCGCTTGCCGCGCAGGCCCATACCGAAGCGCGTGGCATCCATCTCCAAGCCAAGGGCTTGCATGAAGGCACCATTGCCGTCGGCGAGCATCAGCAGACCGTCGGGCACACGCTGCGTCTTCGCCCAGGCGTCCATCACGAACGCGTCGTTGACCGCGATGCAGGCGACGTCGATGCCGCGCCGGCGAAACTCGGCGTAGTGCTCGACGTAGCCCGGCAGATGCTTGGCCGAGCAGGTCGGCGTGAACGCGCCGGGCACCGAAAACAGCACGACATTCCTGCCGCCGAAGAGGTCGTCGGTGGTCAGCGTCTGTACGCCGTCTTTGAGCACATTGAGCGTGGCAGATGGAATGCGCTCGCCGATCTGGATGGTCATCGCGGAATCCTTTCAGGGGGAATCCGGATCATACGGCGCAGCGCCATCGAAGGGCCGGCCCTTGAAAGGCGCAGCGGCGGCACTATTTTTTCGCCATCGCAGCGATCACCGCTGCACACTATTGCGGAGAGAGATCATGCTGGTCACCCATTATTCCCCCTGGCTGGTTCGCGGCAATGCCCAGGCGAAGCAGACGCTGGAGCGTTTTTTCAACACGTCCGACACCGACCCCAATGCCTGGACGCCGCGCGTCGACGTACGCGAGGAAGCTTCGCGCTTCGTTATCCTGGCCGACCTTCCGGGCGTCGATCCGGCCGCGATCGAAATCCAGATGGACAAGAACGTGCTGTCGCTGAAGGGCGAGCGCAAGACGGAAACCAAGGAAGAGGGCGCGAAGTTCACCCGCGTCGAGCGTACGCAGGGCAGCTTCGAGCGCCGCTTCACGCTGCCCGAGTCGGCCAATGCAGAGGGCATCAGCGCGGTCGGCAAGAACGGCGTGCTGGAGATTTCGATTCCGAAGAAGCCGGAATCGGCTCCGCGTCGCATCGCGATCAACAGCTGATGCTGGACTGACGATCTGTCGCCGGCGCCTTATGGTGGCGCGGCGGCTTTGGTACGCTGGCCGACACGGCGGCGTGTCGCGATCGAAAGACGAAGGCCCGCGGTCGCGATACCGCGGGCCGTTTCGTTTGCAATGATCCGGCAATTCTCGATGCCGTCCGCGCAAGCGGAACTTCATGAAGGCATCGAGTGGGTTCGTGCCTGCGCGGGCATGGCGCAGTGCGCAGCGTTTGATTCCGAAAGTGTGGGAGACCGATGGAGTTCAAGGATTACTACGACACGCTCGGCGTGAAAGCCGAGGCGACCGATGCCGAAATCAAATCGGCATACCGGCGTCTCGCGCGCAAATTTCATCCGGACGTCAGCAAGGAGGCCGGCGCCGAGGACAAGTTCAAGGCGATCAACGAGGCTTACGAGGCGCTGCGCGATCCGTCGCGGCGCAAGGCCTATGACCAGCTGCGCGCAGGCGGTTATCGCGGCGGCGACCAGTTTCGCGGTCCGCCGCCGAACTGGCAGCGCGAGGGCGACTTTGCGGGCGCCGGCGGCGGCGAAGGCGAGGCCGACTTCAGCGACTTCTTCGAATCGCTGTTCGGCGGTCGCGGCGGTGCCGGGCGCGCAGGACCGCGGCGCGGCCGCGACCTGCATGCACAGATCACCGTCGATATCGGCACGGCCTACCAGGGTGGGCGCGAGCGCATCAGCCTGCGCGACGGCAACGGCGAGCGCACGCTCGAGGTGAAGATTCCGGCCGGTATCGCGCCCGGCCAGCAGATCCGCCTGTCGGGTCAGGGCTATCCCGGTACGGCCGGCGGCAAGGCGGGCGACCTGATCCTCGAGGTCGGCCTGCGCGACGACGCGCGTTTCGTGCTCGATGGCCGCGACGTGTTGGTCGCTCTGCCGCTGGCGCCGTGGGAAGCCGCGCTCGGGGCGACCGTGACCGTGCCGACGCTCGGCGGTAACGTGGAGCTGCGGATTCCGGCGGGCTCCGACGGCGGCCGAAAGATGCGCCTGCGCGGACGAGGCTGGCCGGGTACGACGCCTGGCGACCAGATCGTCACGCTGGAAGTGCGCGTGCCGAAGGCCGAGACGCCGGAGCAGCGCGAACTGTACGAGGCACTGGCGAAAGCGTACGTCGAATACGACCCGCGCTAACCTCCCGGCAGGTATTCCTTCAGCACCCGCGTCAGTTCGGTCTCGTCGATCGGCTTGGTCACATAGGCTTTGGCGCCCTGGCGCATGCCCCAGACGCGATCGGTGTCCTGATCCTTTGTGGTGACCAGGATGATCGGAATGTGGCTGGTCTTCGGATCTTTCGCGATCGTGCGCGTCGCTTGGAATCCGTTGAGGTTCGGCATCACCACGTCCATCAGGATCAGATCGGGCAATTCGCGCTTGGCCACCTCGACGCCCGCCGCACCGTCTTCCGCGGTGATCACCTGGTGGCCGAGCTTCTCGACCGTGCGTTTCATTCCAACCAGCTGCGACGGTGAATCGTCGACGATCAATACTCTCGACATAGCGTCCACACCCCTGGGTAAGCGCGCATTCTAGACACAGGTCCGGCGAGCCGCCAGAGAACCCGTTAACCGATTTTGACGACGGTGCGGCCGAGCGATCCGCCGCCAAGCATCGGTTCGAAAACACCGGCCAGGCCGTCCAGCGCGACTTCACGACTCGCGATCGTCGCGAGGTGCGCGGGCTTCCAGTCGCCGGCCAGGAGCGCCCAGACCTGTTCGCGGATCGCGCGCGCCGTGCCGGCCGAGGCGACGCCGAGCACGCTGAGGCCGCGGATGATGAACGGCATCACCGTGGTCTGCAGATCGATGCTCGCGGCGTTGCCGCACACGGCGATATTTCCGTAAGGCTTGATCACACGCGTGAGTCCGGCAAGCAGATCGCCGCCGACATTGTCGATCGCGCCGGCCCAATGCGCCGCTTCGAGCGGCCGCTGACCCCAGTGCAGGTTGGTGCGTGCGACGCACTGCTTCGCGCCGAGCCCGATCAGATAATCGAACTGTTCGACCTTGCCGGTGATCGCATGCGCCTCGAAGCCGGCCTGCGTCAGGATGTCGATCGCGAGCGAGCCGACGCCGCCGGTGGCGCCGGTCACGACAATCGGTCCCATCGCAGGGAGCTGTCCGTTGCGCACCATCTGGAACAAGGCGAGCGCCGCAGTGAAACCGGCCGTGCCGAGCGCCATCGATTCGCGCAAGGTCAGACCCGCTGGCAACGCAATCGCCCAGCGCGACTCGAGCCGTGCGTATTCGGCATAGCCGCCATCGCGCGTTTCCGACAGGCCGCAGCCGGTGCAGAGCACCTGATCGCCTTCCTTGAACGCCGGATCGGTCGACGCCACCACGTAGCCGGCCACGTCGATGCCGCCGTTCAACGGGTACTGGCGCAGGATCTTGCCCTTGCCGGTGCCGGCGAGCGCGTCCTTGTAGTTGACCGACGAGTACGCGACCTTGATGACGATCTCGCCGGGTGAGAGCTCGTCGACGCGCATCTCCTCGATGCCGGCGCGATGGCCGCCGCTGGCGTCGTTGTGGATGCGGAAGGCGCGGAAGGAGGGAGCTTGGTTCATTGTGGATCTCGTCGTCCCGGCGAAGGCCGGAACCAGTGACTGGAAACAGGAATCAAGGCAGATCGCAATAAAGATCGCGCCAGTACGGATTATTCGTCTCGATCAGATCGATCTTCCAGGCGCGCCGCCAGCCTTTCAATGTCTTTTCGCGAATGATCGCGCTTTCCATCGCAGCGTGAACTTCCAACCATACCAGCGTATGCACTTTATGTTGTTTCGTGAACCCGTCGACGAGGCCGCTCTTGTGCTGCCAGATACGTTGCACGGGGTCGGAAGTTACGCCGATATAGAGCGTTGCATTGCGAGCATTGGCAAGGATGTAGACGCAAGCTTGTCGGACGGAACGAGGCATCGAGGCGCTGGGTCCCGGCGTTCGCCGGGACGACGAACTCGGGATGTGACTCTGCCGGCCCTCTCATTTTCGCGGAACGTCGAATGCCCATATTCCCGCAGGAAAGCGCCGCCACGCGCGAAAGATGGGTCCCGCGCCCGAAGGCAAAGGATCAATTGATCTTGTGAATCGCCCGCTTGTCCACCGCCAGCGCCGCTTCGTGCACGGCTTCGCTCAGGGTCGGATGCGCGTGCACGATGCGTGCGAGGTCTTCGGACGAGCCCTTGAACTCCATCGCGACGACGCATTCGGCAACCAGTTCGGAGACGCCGGCGCCGACCAGGTGCACGCCGAGGATGCGATCGGTCTCGGCGTGCGCGATCATCTTCACCAGACCCGCAGGCTCGTTCATCGCGACGGCGCGGCCGATGGCGGCAAACGGGAAACTTCCCGTTTTATACGGAATGCCGGCGTCCTTGACCTGCTTCTCGGTCAGCCCGACCCAGGCGATTTCCGGTTCGGTGTAGATCACCCACGGAATCGTGTCGAGATTCACGTGGCCGGCTTTGCCGGCGATGATCTCGGCGACCATGATGCCTTCCTCGAAACCCTTGTGCGCGAGCATCGGGCCACGCACGCAGTCGCCGACCGCCCAGACGCCTTCGACGCCGGCCCAGCAATGCTCGTCGACCAGCACGCGGCCACGCTCATCGAGCTTCACGCCCGTGTCCTCGCCGAGAGCGCCGTCGGTGTAGGCGCGGCGGCCGACCGCGACGAGCAGCTTGTCGACGACGAGCTGCTTCTCGCCATCCTTGCCGGTGTAGGTCAGCGTCACTTCGTTGTTCTTGATCTCGGCTTTCGACAGCTTCGCGCCGAGTTCGATCTTGAGGCCCTGCTTGGTCAACTCGCGCAGCGCGACCTTGCTGATGTCGGCATCCGCCGCGCCGAGGAAGTCCGGCAACGCCTCGATGACCGTGACGTCGCTGCCGAGGCGCTTCCAAACGCTGCCGAGTTCGAGACCGATCACGCCGGCGCCGATCACGCCGAGGCGCTTGGGCACCGCGTCGAAGTCGAGCGCGCCGGCGTTGTCGACGATGGTCTTGCCGTCGAACTTGGCGAACGGCAATTCGATCGGTGCAGAACCGGTCGCGATGACGACATTCGTCGCGGCGATCGTCTGCTTGCTGCCGTCGGCTGCGGTCACTTCGACTTGGCGGTCCTTCAGCAGCCTGCCCTTGCCGTAGAGCGGGGTGATCTTGTTGCCCTTGAACAGCAGGCCGACGCCGCCGGTGAACTGTTTGACGATCTTGTCCTTCCGGCCGACCATCGTCTTGACGTCGATCGCGGCGTCCTTCGCCGTGATGCCGTGCACTTCGAAGCTGTGCTGCAGATTCCAGAACTGCCGCGAGGAATCGAGCAGGGCTTTCGACGGGATGCAGCCGACATTGAGGCAGGTGCCGCCGAGCGCAGGCTTGCCGTCCTTGCCGATGAAGTCGTCGATGCAGGCGACCTTGAGGCCGAGCTGCGCCGCACGAATCGCCGCGTGATAGCCGGCCGGGCCGGCGCCGATGACGATGACGTCGAATTGTTCGCTCATGCTTCGCTCACGGGAATGGAGAGTAGTGAATGGGGAATGGAGAGGAGAACGACGGAAACAAGATCGGGAAGGTCACTTGACCATTCCCGATTCACCATTCCCGATTCCCCGCTCTACATCCCGAGCAGCATGCGCTGCGGATTCTCGAGCTGGTTCTTGATGTCGACCAGGAACAGCACCGCGTCCTTGCCGTCGATGATGCGATGGTCGTAGCTGATCGCGACATACATCATCGGCGCGGCGACGACCTGGCCGCTCTCGACGATCGCGCGCTCCTTGATCGTGTGCATGCCGAGAATCGCACTCTGCGGCGGATTGACGATCGGGGTCGAGAACAGCGAGCCGAACGTACCGCCGTTGGTGATCGTGAACGTACCGCCGGCGAGATCGTCCAGGGTCAGGCCGCCTTCGCGCGCTTTCTTCGCGAACGCTGCGATCGACTTTTCGATGTCGGCGAAGCTCATGCTCTGCGCGTCGCGCAGCACCGGCGTGACCAGGCCCTTGTCGGTCGATACGGCGACCGAGATGTCCTGATAGCCGTGATAGACGATGTCGCTGCCGTCGACCGACGCGTTGACGATCGGATGGCGCTTCAGCGCTTCGGCCGCGGCCTTGACGAAGAAGCTCATGAAGCCGAGCTTGATGCCATTGGCCTTCTCGAACGCTTCGCCAAGCTCCTTGCGCATCGTCGACACTTTCGCGAGGTTGATCTCGTTGAACGAGGTCAGCATCGCGATCGAATTCTTCGACTGCATCAGGCGCTCGGCGATCTTCGAACGCATGCGCGTCATCGTCACGCGCTCTTCCGGACGCGCGCCCGGCGCTGCCGGCTTGGCGGCCGCTGCAAGCGCGGCGGCGGGCTTCGGCGCGGCGTCGTTACGCATGAAGTTGACCAGGTCTTCCTTGGTCACGCGGTTGTCGCGGCCGCTGCCGGAAACCTCGGCAGGATCGATTTTGTTCTCGGTCGCGACGCGCTGACCGGCCGGCGAGAGATCCGCGACGCCCTTGGCCGGCGCCGCATTGGCAGCGGCCGTCCTCGGTGCCTCCGCCTTTGCCGGTTCTGCTTTGGCGGGTTCTGCTTTGGCCGGCTCGGCCTTCGCCGGTTCGGCGGCTTTTGCCGGGGCGGCGGCCGCGGCGCTGCCTTCTTCGATAACGGCGAGCAGCTGCTGGCTCGTCACGGTCGCGCCGGTTTCCTGCTTGATTTCCTTCAGCACGCCGTCGGCCGGTGCGGGCACTTCGAGCACGACCTTGTCGGTCTCGAGGTCGACGAGATTCTCGTCGCGCTTGACCGCGTCACCCGGCTTCTTGTGCCAGGTCGCGATGGTCGCGTCGGAAACGGATTCGGGCAGAACGGGAACCTTGACTTCGATCGACATGGATTTTTCCCTGCTGTGTTCTTTTGCGCTCCTCCCTGAGCGCGAAGGGCAAGAGCGGCCATCCATGGCCGCGCTCCTCGATGGCTACTCGGCGACGTTGTCCGGACCGGCCGGCGCAACGAGCGCCTGCTCGACCAGTGCGGCCTGCTCGGCCACGTGCGTGGAAAGATGGCCGCAGGCCGGCGCTGGCGAACGCGCGCGCCCGGCGTAGCCGAGCGACTGCTTCGGCGCGATCAGGGCCTGCAGGTGATGCTTGATCTGATACCAGGCACCCTGGTTCATCGGCTCTTCCTGACACCAGATGACTTCCTTGGCCGCCGTGTACTTGGCCAGTTCCGCGCTGACTTCCGGGCGCGGGAACGGATATAGCTGCTCGATGCGCAGGATCGCGACGTCGCCGATGCCGCGCTTGGCCGCTTCCTCGACCAGGTCGTAGTAGACGCGGCCGGAACACAGCACCACGCGGCGTACCTTCTTCGCGTTCTTCGCACTGCTGTCGGCGATCACCAGCTGGAAATGGCCGTCGGCGAGTTCGTCCAGCGTCGACACCGCCAGCTTGTGGCGCAGCAGCGATTTAGGCGTCATCACGATCAGCGGCTTGCGCACGTCGCGCAGCATCTGCCGGCGCAGCATGTGGAACATCTGCGCCGGCGTGGTCGGCACGCACACCTGCATGTTCTCCAGCGCGCACAGCTGCAGATAGCGCTCGAGACGCGCCGAGGAATGCTCCGGACCCTGGCCCTCGTAACCGTGCGGCAGCAGCAGCACGAGACCGGACAGGCGATCCCACTTCGCTTCGCCCGACGAAATGAACTGGTCGATGACGACCTGGGCGCCGTTGGCGAAATCGCCGAACTGGCCCTCCCACAGCACCAGCGTGTTGGGCTCCGAGGTCGAGTAGCCGTATTCGAACGCCATCACCGCTTCCTCGCTGAGCAGCGAGTCGACGACGCTGACGCTGGCATTGTCGCGCACATTCGCGAGCGGCACGTAGTCGCCGCCGCTGTTCTGGTCGTGCAGCACTGCATGGCGGTGGAAGAACGTGCCGCGGCCGGAGTCCTGGCCGACCAGACGCAGGTCATAGCCGTCGTCGATCAGTGCCGCGTAGGCAAGATTCTCAGCGAAGCCCCAGTCCATCGATTGTTCGCCGCGCGCCATCTTCGCGCGATCCTCGTAGATCTTGGCGACGCGTGCGTGCAGCGACACGCCGGCGGGGATATCGATGATCTTGTGGTTGAGTTCGGCGAGCTTGTCCTTCGACACGCCGGTGGCGACCTGCTGATCGAGCGTCGCACCGAGGTGGCGGCGCCAGTCGACCGCGAACTCGTCGGTGAATGCCGGATCGAGTTCGGCGATCGGCGTGCCCGCTTCGAGCTTCGCGCGGTAGCCGTCGACCAGCGCCTTCGCATCGCCATCGGCGATGACGCCGTCGGCGACGAGTTTCTGCGCATACAGTTCGCGTGCGGTCGGGCGTGCGCGGATCAGCTGGTACATCAATGGCTGCGTCGCGGCCGGTTCGTCCGCTTCGTTGTGGCCGTGGCGGCGATAGCAGACGATGTCGAGAACGACATCGCGCTTGAACTTCTGGCGATAGTCGAACGCGAGGCGCGCGACGAACAGCACCGCCTCGGGGTCGTCGCCGTTCACATGGAACACCGGCGCGTTGACCATCTTGGCGACGTCGGTGCAGTACAGCGTCGAGCGCGCGTCGTTCGGATTGGAGGTGGTGAAGCCGACCTGGTTGTTGATCACGACATGGATCGCGCCGCCGACCGCGAAGCCGCGCGCTTGCGACATGTTGAGCAGTTCCATGTTGACGCCCTGGCCGGCGAACGCCGCATCGCCGTGGATCAGCACCGGCACCACGTGCTCGCGGCTGGCGTCGTTGCGATGCGTCTGGCGCGCGCGTACGGAGCCGGCCACGACCGGGTTGACGATTTCCAGATGCGAGGGGTTGAATGCGAGGGCGACGTGCACGGTGCGGCCCGGCGTCTTCACGTCCGCGCTGAAACCGAGGTGGTACTTGACGTCGCCGGAGTGCGCCGGGTCGTCGGGATGATCGAACTTGCCGTCGAACTCGGCGAACAGTTTCTGCGGCGACTTGCCGAGGATGTTGACCAGCACGTTGAGGCGGCCACGATGGGCCATGCCCATGACCATGTCCTTCATGCCGTCGGCGCCGCCGCGGCGGATCAGCTCGTCGAGCAGCGGGATCAGACTGTCGCCGCCTTCGAGCGAGAAGCGCTTCTGGCCGACGTACTTGGTATGCAGATAACGCTCGAGGCCATCCGCCTGCACGAGCTTTTCCAGCACGTGCTTCTTGTCCTCGACGCTGAGGCCGTAGCGGCCGCCGGCGCGCTCGAGCTGCTCGTGCACCCACTGGCGCTGCTCGGCGTCGGAGATGTGCATGAACTCGGCGCCGACGCTGCCGGCATACGTCGCCTTCAGCAGGGCCACCAGTTCGCGCAGCTTCAGGCGCTGTGGGCCGGCCAGCGAGCCGGTATTGAATTCGGTCTCCAGGTCGGCGTTGCCGAGGCCATGGAACTGCGGATCGAGATCGGGTGCCGATGGCCGCGGCAGCAGACCGACCGCACGCAGATCGGCCGGCGTGAACGCGTGTTCCATGTCGAGCGGATCGAGCTTGGCGGCCAAATGCCCGCGCGAGCGGTACGCCGTGACCAGCTTCAGCACGCCCGCCTGCTTCTGCGACTGCGCCTCGTCGCCCGGCTTGGCGGCGACGCCGGCATACGCATGGCCATTGCGCTTTTGTGCCTGGCCGATGCGCGCGATCGCAGCGGAATGCGGCACATCGCCGGCTTCGCGGCCCTTCAAGGCATCGAAATAGCTGCGCCAGTCCGGCGCAACGGCCGCAGGATCGGCGAGGTACTGCTCATAGAGATCTTCGATGAAGGCGGCGTTGCCACCGGAAATCGGGGAAGAGGCCTGGAACTGCTGGAGAAGGCTGGGCTGATTGGCGCTCACGCTGACACCGTGCAGACGAAAAAGCGCGCCGGGTGCGCGCTGGGATATAGGCTGGTTGCGGCCGATCTCGATGCGGCCGATGTAACAGCGGAATTATAACGCTTTATGCACGCTATGTTGCGATGCACCGCGCACAGACTGGGGGCGGGCGCTCAAAACGCAAGCTGGCGCACTTCGGTGCTCGGTGCGCAGCGTTCCCAGATCTCGTCGAAGAGGCCGCGCAGCTGGGCATGCCGGCCGGGTGCATAGGTGGAGCCTTCGCCTTCGAGACGGCTGCCGAGCGGGCGGAACAGGTACCCGCGGCGGTCGTTGATCAGAAACGCCGCCGGGTACTGCAGGTCGCGTTGGTCGACCGGCGTGCGCAGACTGATCGCGCTCGGCAGGCGCTGCGCCAATGCGATCAGCCGATGCCCGTCGGCGAGCGGTTTGCGCGGATCGTGCACGATGATGCGAATCTGCGCGCGACGGCCCGACAGAGCGATCCGCTTCAGCGCTTCGAGCGTGGCCGGCACGTCGAACAGGGCTGGATCGAGATCGCGCGTATAGATCGATACGTCATGGCTGGCGTCGGCAAGCAACGCCGAGACTGCCGAAAGTGCCTGCTCGCGGCTCTCCGCAAGCAGCGGTTGCGGCTCCGGTTTGGCCGGCAGCGGCGGCAGCTCGCGGCCGCCGGCAGGGTCGAGTTCGAGCCGCATCATGCGGTGCGCGATCTCGCATTCGATGAATTCCTCGCCGTAGGCCGAAAAGCCGAACGACGCATAGAAAGGGATCGCATGGCATTGCGCATGCAGCTCGATCGCCGGATAGCGCAGCGCGCGCGCTTGTTCGATCAGCACGCGCATGACTGCTGCACCGACGCCGCGGCCGCGCCATCCGGCCAGCACGGCCATGCGACCGATGCTGTGGTTCGGCGTCAGCCGGCCGGTGCCGATCGGTTGGCCGTCGCGGTCGCGCGCGATCACGTGGCGCGACTTGGCGTCGAGATCGTCCCACTCGTCTTCCGGCGGGATGTTCTGCTCGATCACAAAGACCTGTTCGCGCACTGCGCGAAGTGCGGAAAGATCGTGTTCCCAGGACGCCGGTTCGACGCTGAAGTCTTCGGGAATCATGCCGAGCTCCGTTTGCGTGGCGCACGCACCAGTGCCAGGTGGCCGGCAGCGATCAACGCGCGCAGCACGCCGCGGTCGATGGGTCCTGCCGGGGTCGTTGCTAAATCGAAATCCGTTTGCGTAGCCAGCAGCCGCGCCAGACGCACGGAGCAGGCATGCATGTCGCCGGCGACGAACAGCAAGGCGCTGCGGCCATCGCGCATCCACGCGCAGCGCGACCAGGGATTGCGCTTGGCGCGTGCGTTTTGCTCGATCGCGCGCGCGAAAGCGGTGTCGCCGAGGGGGCGTGGGTTCGCTGCAACGACGTGCGCGCTGCGGTAGCGGGTGATGAAACGACCGAACCACGTACGCAGCAGTGACGCGTCGACGTCCCCCGAACAGCCGTCGAGGCCTCCTGCGTTCTCTTGCTCTGCGGTGCTGGTCGTACGTGCGTGTCGAAGCAAGGAACTGGATCCCCGCGTTCGCCGGAATGACGAGGTGGCGGAGGTCGAGTTATCCGGCCAGCGCAACCACGGCATGGCCGCCATCACGCGCGCGATCGCCGCATCGTCGATTTCGCCATCGCCGTGCGACGGCAGCAAATCCGGATCGGTCAAGCGCGAGGTCTCCGCGATGCTTTCGGCCAGCGTCTCCGCGAAGTCGACCAGCAGCTCCGCCTGCGAGGGAGCGCGCATGCCGATCGAATAAGTCATGCAGGCGCCGACGGCGACGCCATGATGCGGCACCCCGGGCGGCAGGTAGAGCATGTCGCCGGGCTCGAGCACCCATTCGTGGGTCGGGCTGAATTCGCGCAGGAGCCGCAGTTCGCTGTCGTCCCTGTAGGCGGGTTCCTCGCCAGAGCCCGCAGATGCTCGCGCAGATTTTTCGATGCACACGCGGGCATCGATCTGCCAGCGTCGGCGACCGAGACCCTGCAGCAGAAAGACGTCGTACTGATCGACATGCGCGCCGACCGAACCGCCGTCTTCGGCATAGCTGATCATCACGTCGTCGATGCGCCAGCTCGGAAGGAAGTCGAACGGTTGCAGGAGCGCGGCCACATCGGCATCCCACTTGTCGACGTCCTGCACGAGCAGGGTCCAGTGCGTTTTCGGCAGCGTCTCGAAATCGGATTCGGCGAACGGGCCGTTGCGCAGAATCCATCGGCGCGACGCTGCCTCCGTATCGGCGCGGTCGGCGGCGTCGACCTGGTTCGAGTCGGAAAGCGCGCCCGTCCTTGCGCCGTCATTCCCGCGCAAGCGGGAATCCATCTTCGTGCGGGTGGCGGATCCACGCTTGCGCGCGGCCGGGCGATCAGCCGGCAGCGTTTCCTGCACGACGATCCTGGCCAGCGCGAGCTCCTCGCAGGCGAGACCGGCCAGATCATCCGGCGCCACCGGATTGTCGAACTGCGCAAACGCGCCGCGGATCAGCAGCGGGCGCTTCTGCCAATAATCACGCAGGAAGCGTGCCGGCGGCATGCCGAGCATGCGCCGCGTATCGGCGCGCATTTCGATCGGTACCGCCGTCATACGTCGAAGCCGTCCGCAAACAGGCCCACCGCGTCGCTGTCGGTCGCGCTGTTGTTGCTGGGCGCGATATCCGGAACTGCCGCGGGCGCGGTCACGCTGATGGTGTTGATCAGGCGCATCTCCGGCGGCGAGACGACGGTAGCGTCGAGCACATAGGTCAGGCTGCCGCCATTCGGGATCGATACGCTGTCGTCGATGCCGCCGCTCCCGCTCGCGCTGCAGGTCGCGCCGCCGCTCGCCGTGCAGGTCCAGCTCGCAGCGGCGAGATTGGACGGCAGCATATCGACGACGTGCGCCGCGATCACATCGCTCGGCCCGGCGTTGACGACCATGGCGCGGTAGGTGACGACGGCGCCGCCGACGACGAAGTCGACGCCATCGTCGAGCGTCACCGAGAGATCCGCGCCGGCACCGATGGTGATCGTGAAGACCTGTTCGGGCGAGGTGTCGCTGCCGCCATTGGCGGTTCCGCCGTTGTCCTGCAGGCGCAGACCGAAGCTCGCGCTGCCGGGTGCGCCGCCGAGCACGTAGTGAAGGCTGCCATCCAGCGCGATGGAGACATCGCTGACCACGCCGGCGGGCGCGGCGATGGTACGCAGCAACCATGCCTGCACCTGCTGCGCGGCCTCGTCCGGCGGCCCGAACGACGTAACGGTGGCGAAACCCGGCAGGTCTCGTGCACCGGCCGACCCGGCGGGCCAGATCGGACTCGGAGCGAGGCTGAAGCTCGGCGGATCGTTGACCGCTGACACGGTCAGCACGACCGTGCCGGTGGCGGTTTCGAGTCCATCGCCGACGCTGTAGCTGAAGCTCGCGCTGCCGTTGGCGTTGGCCGGCGGCGTGTAGTCGAACGCGCCGTTGGCGAACAGGTGCACCACGCCTCCGATTCCTGTTGCAGTCAGCGTGCCGGCATTGACGACGCTCAGCGTGTCGCCGTCCGGATCGCTGTCGTTGGCGAGCACGCCCTGCGCCGCCGCGATCGTCAACGGCGCATCCTCGCTGGCCGCGTAGGTGTCGTTGGACGGCAGCGGAAGACGGTTCACATGATGAGTCGTGCTCGCCGCGCTCGCATTGAAGTTGGCATCGCCGGCGTAGTTCGCGGTCAACGTGCGCGGACCGCGCGTGGCCAGCGTCAACGTGCAGGCCGAGCTTCCCTCTGCGATCGTGCAGCTGCCGACGCCGTCGCCGACCGTGATCGCACCGCCCGGCACACCGGCGCCCGGATTCGCGACCGCGAGCGCCACGCTGACCGTCACTGTCTGAGTCGGCGTCGCGGGATCCGGCGTGTGCGCCGTGATGGCCAGCGTCGTGTTCGCCCGCGTCACGCTGTGCGTGGTGCTGCTGCGACTTGAAAAGTAGGCGCCGGCATCGGCCGGCGTGAAGCTCGCCGTCAGCGTGCGCGTGCCGGCGGCCGTCGAGGCGAGACTGCACGAGCCCGCGCCGCCGCTCAGCACGACCGGCCCACAGACGGCGCCCGCGTCGTCCCGCACCATCACCGAACCGCTCGGCGTCGTCGCGCTGCTGCTGACGGTGAACGCAATCGAATACGGCTGGCCGACGACCGTCGTCGTGGGTGCGATCGCGCCGATCGCCAGCGTCGTCGTCGCAATCGGCGTGGTCACCGGCGGCAGCGCGGCGAGTCCGAGGCGCGCCGCGCCGCCGATCGTCGCGAATTCGCCGCCCGCGAAGATGGCGCCGTTGATGTACACGTCGAGTGCAACGACGCCGCCATCCGCACCCGGGTTCCACAGGCTGTCGACCGCTCCGCTGCCGTTCGCGGACAACTTCGCGATGCTGTTGCGCGCGTAGCCGCCGATCGTCGAGAACATGCCGCCCGCGTAGAGGTTGCCGTCATTGCCGAAGGCCAGTGCGGCGACCACGCCGTTGGCGGTCGCGTTCCAGCTGGGGTCGGCGCCGCCGCTGCCGGTGGCTGCGAGCTTGGCGAGATGGCCGCGCGCCTGCCCGCCGATGGTCTGAAATGCGCCACCCGCGAAGACCGCGCCCGAGCTCGCGATCGCCAGCGAGGCGACGGTGTCGTCCGCTGCCGGGTTCCAGCTCGCGTCGGCGATACCGCCGGCGCCGAGCTTGGCGATGCGGCTGCGCGCACGCGTGCCGATCTGGCTGAAGTCGCCACCGGCGTACAGGTTGCCGCCTGCGTCGATCGCGAGCGCGACGACACTGTCGTCGGCGTCTGCGTCCCAGGAGGGATCGGCCGCACCGTCGCCGTCGCCGGCGAGCTTGGCGATACGGCTGCGCGCGAGTCCACCGATCGCGCTGAAGCGTCCACCGGCATAGACCGAGCCGTCCGCGGCGACGGCGAGTGCGCGTACGATCTCGTCGGCGGACGGATTCCAGATCGGATCGAGCGAGCCGTCGGCGGCGAACTTGGCTACCGAGGGGCGCAGCACGCCGCCGATGGTCGTGAAGTAGCCGCCGGCGTACACCGAATCGTCGGCATCGACGGCCAGCGCGAGTACGTAGCTGTTCGCCGATGGATTCCAATCGGCATCGAGCGCGCCATCGGGCTGTATGCGCAGGATGTTTCTGCGCACGGCCTGTCCGGCTTTCTCGAACTGGCCACCGACGATGGTGCCGCCGCCCTGCTGTTCGACGAAGGCGAACGCGTAGCCCGGCTGTTCGGCATCGATCGGTGCTGCCGCGACGCTTCCGTCCGCTGCTATCGCAGCGAGCGCGAGATGCAGCTGATCGTCGATGTGGCTGAAATCGCCGCCGACATAGAGCGCATCGTGTGCGAACGCGAGCGCCTGTACGTTGCTGTCAGGCGCCGCCGTCCAGTTTTGATCGGCGCTGCCATCCTGCGTGGACAGCCGCGCGAGGAAGCGCTGGAAGCGCCCGCCGATCGTGGTGAAGGCGCCACCGGCGAACAGGCCGCCGCCGCCGTCGAACAGCAGCGCCGCGACGGTTTGGTCGGGATCCGGTTGCCAGGCTGCATCGGCGAGACCGCTGCCGGTGGTCGCAACGCGCGCGAGATTGGCCAGGGGCTGGCCGCCGATGGCGGCGAATGCGCCGCCGACATAGAGCCGTCCGCTCGCTTCGAGCGCAAGCGTCTGCACGGCGCCGTCGGCTGCGGCATTCCATGTCGCGTCCGCGCCGCCGTTGGCGGCGGCGAGCTTGGCCACGAATGCGCGCGCGCGACCGCCGATATTGGCGAAGCTGCCACCGGCGAAGACGGTGCCGTCGGCGGCCACCGCGATGGCGGCAACCGTGCCGTCGGCAGACGGATTGAAGCCAGCATCTGCGGAGCCCGCGGCGGATGCTGCAAGCTTCGCGATGCGATTGCGTGCGGCGCCGCCGATCTGGCTGAAATCGCCACCGACATAGATGCCGCCGTCAGCGGCGTTGGCGAGGACAGCGACACTCGCATTTGCGTTCGGGTTCCAGGCGCTGTCGGCCGCGCCGCTGCCGCCGGCCGCGAGGCGGGCGACGTGATTGCGCGACTGGCCGCCAATCGTGCTGAAGTCGCCGCCGACGTAGATGGAGCCGTCGGCGGCGAGAGCGAGGGCGCGCACGCTGCCGTTGGCTGCCGGATTCCAGTCCGGGTCGAGGCTGCCGTCCGCGCGCAGACGCGCGATGTTGCTGCGTGCTACGCCGTTGACCGAACTGAAGGTGCCGCCGAAGACGAGCGAGCCGTCCGCTTGCGCGACGACGGCGAGCACGTTGCCGCCGAGATAGAGCGGCACGTCCGGCTGAGGCAGCGGCGCCGGCACCTGTGCGACCGCAGTGTGAATGGTGGCGAGCAGAGCCAGCAGGGCGCCAAGCCATGCGGCGACCGGCACGCGCACCTTCGGCGATCGCGGGCAAACGAGGGCCGGCCCCGTCTGCGCCAAGCGGGTCGCGGTGTCGGATCTGGCGTTGCCGTGCATAGCATCCTTTGAAGCGTGCATGGGCGGCAAGGATCGACCGGATGCGGGCAACCTAGCAGACGCTGCGTGAACGTTTTGCGTGCCGCCGAGCAGGGCGTTCAAATCTGCTCGCCGAGCGTACGCGCCAGACCGATGTAGGTGGCCGGGGTGAGCGCGAGCAGGCGCTCGCGAGCCGCGGCCGGCAGGTCGAGTCCGCCGACGAACTCGCGCAACGCGGCGCGCGTGATGCCTTGGCCCCGCGTCAGCGCCTTCAACTGTTCGTAGGGTTCCGGCAGACCGTGGCGGCGCATGACCGTCTGCACGGCTTCGGCGAGCACTTCCCAGCTTGCATCGAGATCGGCGTCGAGACGGTCGCCGGCGACCGTCAGTTTGCCGAGTCCGCGGCCGAGCGATTCCAGCGCGATCTGCGTATGGCCGAACGCGGTGCCGAGCGCACGCAGCACGGTTGAATCGGTGAGATCACGCTGCCAGCGCGAAATCGGCAATTTTTCCGCGAAATGCGCAAACAGCGCATTGGCGAGACCGAAGTTGCCTTCGGCATTCTCGAAATCGATCGGGTTGACCTTGTGCGGCATCGTCGACGAGCCGACCTCGCCGGCCTTCAGCGACTGGCGGAAATAGCCGAGCGAGATGTAGCCCCAGACGTCGCGTGACCAGTCGATCAGGATCGTATTGGCGCGGCGCACGGCATCGCCGAGTTCGGCGATGAAATCGTGCGGCTCGATCTGCGTCGTGTACGGATTCCAGACGAGGCCGAGGCTTTCGACGAAGCGTCGCGAAAATGCCGGCCAGTCGACCTCCGGATAGGCGACCACGTGCGCGTTGTAGTTGCCGACGGCGCCATTGATCTTGCCGCTGATCTCGATCGCGGCGATCTGCCGGCGCTGCCGTTGGAGGCGCGCCACGATGTTGGCGATTTCCTTGCCGAGCGTCGTCGGCGAAGCGGTCTGACCGTGCGTGCGCGACAGCATCGGCTGCGCGGCGTGCGCATGCGCCAGTTCGCGCAGGCGCGCGATGACGCCGTCGAGCGCGGGCAGCAGCACGCCGTCGCGAGCGTCGCGCAGCATCAGCGCATAAGCGAGATTGTTGATGTCCTCGCTGGTGCAGGCGAAGTGGATGAATTCCTTGACCGACGCGAGTTCCGCGTTGGCGTCGACCTTTTCCTTGATGAAGTACTCGATCGCCTTGACGTCATGATTGGTGGTGCGTTCGATCGCCTTGATGCGCGCGCCGTCGTTTTCCGAGAAGTGTTCTCCGATCGCGAGCAGTTCGCCGCGCGCGGCGTCGGACAACGCCGGTACCTCGGCCACCGCCTCCTCGTTCGAAAGCGCGAGCAGCCAATGCAGCTCGACCAGCACGCGCCGGTGCATCAGGCCGAGCTCGCTGAAGATCGGCCGCAGCGTTTCGGTCTTGGCGGCGTAGCGGCCGTCCAGCGGCGACAGGGCGGTAAGCGTCGAGCTCATGGCGTTCCTTGAATTCCGGTACTGCTGGTGCCGGCGATGGGTTTGGGCAGGACCAGGATGGTTTTCGCGCGCGCACCCTGCATCGTGCGCACGGCGAGGTCGAAGCCGTCGAAGGCGAGCGTCTCGCCTTCGAGCGGCAGGCGTTCCAGGCGGTGAATGATAAGGCCGCCGACCGAATTCACGTCGGCCGGCGCATCGATGTCGTGCTCGAGCAGGCGTTCCAGCCGGTAGATCGGCGTGCCGCCGGAAATCGTGAACGACCCGTCGGCGTTTCTCTCACCGCGGCCGCTGCTGCGCGAAGGCTCGTCCTCGATATCGCCGACCAGCACTTCGAGGATGTCTTCCAGCGTGAAGAAACCGGCGACGCGACCGGATTCTTCGGCGCCGAGCGCCAGATGCGTCTGGCCGGCGCGGAAGCGCTGCAGCACATCGAGCACCGGCGTGTGCAGCGGCAACAGGATCGGCGGGCGCAGCAGCGGCACGACATCGTCGGTGGAAGCGCGCTCGGCGATGGCGTGCAGCAGGTCTTTCATGTGCAGCACGCCGCGCACCTGATCGCCGCCCGCATCGAACCACGGATAGCGGCTGTAGCGCGTGCGGCGGAATTCGGCCAGCACCTGCTCGGTGCTCATGCCGTCGCGCAGCGCGGCAAGCTGGTCGCGCGTGCGCAAGAGGTCGCCGACGACGAGCTCAGGCAGATCGAGCGCGTACTTCATCATCGTGTATTCGTCCTGCGTACTGCCGCGACTGGCGTGCTTGGCGTGCACGATCAGCTTGAGCTCCTCGCGCGAGTAGTGCTGTTCGTCGCCATGCGTGCCGGCTTCGAGCCCGGCCATGCGCAGCATCCAGTTGGCGCTGGCGTTGAGCAGCTGGATCGCCGGATACATCAGCCAGTAGAACGCGTACAGCGGCGCCGCGGTCCACAGCGACATGGCTTCGGGACGGCGGATCGCGAGCGATTTCGGCGCCAGTTCGCCGAGCACGATGTGCAGGAACGAGATCAAGGTGAAGGCGATCACCAGCGCGACGACCGCGGTCGTCTCGGCGCCGATGCCGAGGCGCGTGAACAGCGGTTCCAGCAAGTGCGCGAACGCCGGTTCGCCGACCCAGCCGAGCGCCAGCGAGGCCAGGGTGATGCCGAGCTGGCAGGCGGACAGATAAGCGTCCAGACGGCCGTGCACGCTGATCAGGATGCGGCCGCGCCAGCCGTGGCTGGCGGCCAACGTCGCCGCCTGCGTCTGGCGCAGCTTGACCAGGGCGAATTCGGCAGCGACGAAAAAGGCGTTGAGCAGCACCAGCAGCAGGGCGGCGCCGACGTAGAGCAGGTTCTGCAGCATCACCGGATGCAGGAGGAACGGCCGCGCATTCTAGCATCGGTGCGCCGGCGACCCGGCGGGGCACGGCCCGGCGGCGTCGCATGGCTATAATTGCGCCCCCTTTTTGGCAGCAGGTGCAGCATGAGCGAGTATCGGATCGAGCGCGACAGCATGGGCGAACTCAAGGTGCCAGCCGATGCGCTCTATGGCGCGCAGACGCAGCGCGCAGTCGACAATTTTCCGATCTCGGGCCTGACCCTGCCGCGCGAGTTCATCCGTGCGCTGGGACTGATCAAGTCGGCGGCGGCGCAGGCGAATGCCGATCTCGGCCATTTGAAGAAGACGTCCGCGAAGGCGATCCGCAAGGCGGCCGAGCGCGTCGCCGCCGGCGAGTTCGATACGCATTTCCCGATCGACGTGTTCCAGACCGGTTCCGGCACCTCGTCCAACATGAATGCCAACGAGGTCATCGCGCATCTGTGCGCCGCGTCCGGCGCGAAGGTGCACCCGAACGACGACGTCAACAATGGACAGTCGTCGAACGACGTGATTCCGACGGCGATCCAGCTCAGTGCCGCGCTGACGGTGTCGGAAAAGCTGCTGCCGGCACTGACGCATTTGAAGAAGACGCTCGATCTGCGCGCGCGCGAACTCAAGAAGGTCGCCAAGACCGGCCGCACGCATCTGATGGATGCGATGCCGGTCACCTTCGGCCAGGAGCTCGGCGGCTGGTCGGCGCAGATCCGTTCCAACATCGAACGGCTCACCGATGCCTTGAAGCGCGTGCGGCGCCTGCCGCTGGGCGGCACCGCCGTCGGCACCGGCATCAATGCCGATCCCGAGCTCGGCGCACGTGTCAGCGCCGAGCTGACGCGCATGACCGGCGTGAAGTTCGAGGCATCCGACAACTATTTCGAAGGCATCAGTTCGCAGGATGCGGCGGTGGAGCTGTCGAGCCAGCTGAAGACGCTCGCCTGCACCTTGATGAAGATCTCCAACGATCTGCGCTGGATGAATTCCGGCCCGCTCGCCGGCATCGGCGAGATCGAATTGCCGGCGTTGCAGCCCGGCTCGTCGATCATGCCGGGCAAGGTCAATCCGGTGATTCCGGAAGCGATGACGATGGTCTGCGCGCAGGTGATCGGCAACGACACCACCATCACGATCGCCGGACAGAGCGGCAATTTCCAATTGAACGTGATGTTGCCGGTGATCGCGCTGAACCTGCTGCAGTCGGTCGAGATCCTCGCCAACGCCGTGCGCCTGCTCGCCGACAAGGCGATCGCCGGGTTCAAGGTGCGACAAGACAAGATCAAGGACGCGCTCGAGCGCAATCCGATCCTGGTCACCGCGCTGAATTCGGTGATCGGCTACGACAAGGGTGCCGCGACCGCGAAGCAGGCATACAAGGAAGGCCGTCCGATCATCGATGTCGCGTTGGAAACCACAGGCCTGCCGCGCAAGCAGCTCGAAGCGCTGCTCGATCCGACCACGCTGACCAAGGGCGGCATCCACGGCGGATCCGCCGGCGGCTGAACTCGCGTCTACTCATCCCCAGCGGTTTTTCCGCCGGGGATGAGCTGGGCTTTGGCGCAACACCCCTGCGTCTCGTCGCGCCGCAAATCGCCGCGCGGGGATCTGCGGACTCGTACTAGTCGAACCCGTCCGCAAAAATGACATCCGTCGTCGCGCTGACGCGGAAACTGCGCAGTTCGTACGGATACATCGACACGGCGACCTGCTGGCCCGCACCCGATATCGCTTGTCCCGTTGCCGCGTCCGCGATCGCGCCGCCCTCGGCGAACGTCACGCTCGCATTCGCGATGCTGGCATCGCTGGTGTTGACGACCGCGTAGTAGACGCCATCCGACAGCGTCGGGATCCGCTGCACCACGATGTCCGCATCGCTCGACGCGGCCGGACAGCGGCAGTTGCAGCGACTCTGCGTTCTGCTGTGCAAAACCGCCCATGGCGTCGCCGAGCGCAATGCCGGTGTGGAAGCCGCGTGTGATCTCGGCGCCGTAGTTGCGCACGATCAGGCTGCGCGACTGGTCTTCGGATATTCGATGCGCAGGAGATAGGCCTGGCCGGGAACCAGCCCAAACCGCGGCCGAGGCGGTAAGCGAAGTAGGACGGGGTGCCGCTGTTCGGCAGGACGCGCGTGGTGCGGTCGAGGATCGTCTCGACTTGCGAAACGCCGGCCGGATAGTCCTGCAGCAGATGCGTCGCCGCAGGTTCGTCCATCGCGACCTCGTCGACCAGGGTCAGGTCGGCGAACGGCGAGGGCAGATAGGCGTCGACCGCGCAGGCCTCGCTGCCGATCACGCAGGCGAGGACCGTCAGCATCGCGAGTATTCGGCGGTTTCTGCGCATCGTCATCTCCTTCGAGCGAGGCCGAACGTAGCGGATTTGAGCGGCGGCCGCTGCCGACCTTGCCGCGTAAAGCGCGATGAAATTGTCCAAACCGTGGCGAACGGCACATGTCCAAACGGAAACCTCGACGACAATCTGCGGCCTTCGCGCGGCTCGCCGCAGCTGCCCCGTCGCCATTGCAAACCCAGGGAGTGACACCGATGCTGAAGAGACTGATCCTCGCGACCGCGTTGTTTGCCGCGAGCGCTTCTGCGCAACAGAACACCGACATCAGCGGCGCGGAATTCTCCAGCGGCAAGGCGGATGCGAGGCTTGCGGCGCTGGCCAAGCAGGCTGCGGCCGATGGCAAGCGCCTGGTGATCACCGCGCCGGCGGATTGGCACAAGGCGCTGGCGGCGAAGCTGCGCGCCGGCGGCCATGCCGACGTGGTGCTGCGCGACGGTTTCTACGAGAACGTGCTGGTGCGCGTCGAAGACAAAACGGAAGAACCCAAGCCAGTGGCCGAGAAGGCGGCGCCGCGTGCGACACCGAAGGCCACGGCTGCGGCGCCATCTGCAGCGCCGGTCGCGCACGAGCCCGTGCCGGCGACACCTGCGCCGGCGGCGGTGAAAAGCGCACCTGTCGTGGCGGCACCGACAACGCCAGCGCCAGCGCCCAGCGCAGTGCCGGCAGCGCCCGTGCGTTCGCCCGCGTCCGCCGTTGCGCCCAAGCCGGCAGCGACGCCGATCGTGGACGTCGAGGGGATCCGTACGCGTCTCGAGCAGTCGTTGAACGGCGGGCGCAGCGCACGTGGAACATTGGCCGTGGCATCGCTGCAGTCCGGCGACACGATCTACGTCGACGAGCCAGTGCGCGCCGTCGTGCGTCGCGAAGGCCTCAAACCCGAGTTGTACTGGCTCGATGGCGATCTCGATCTGCGCCGCGTCGAATTGAAAGTGGCGGCGGACAATCGCTATCAGGTGATGTCGGCGATTCGCGGCGAAGGCAGCCTGCGCAGCGAGTTCGATACCTCGCGCGTGCTCAATGTGCGCGTGCCGGCCGACACGGCGCCGGTACGTGCGACGCTTGAGCGCAAGATCAATGAAGGCCGCGGCATCGCCGACGCGCTCGCCACCGACAAGCTGCGCGTCGGCGACATCGTCTACACCGGTGATGCCGCGGCGGTCGTCGTGCGGCGCGAAGGCACCGATCTGCACCGCTATTGGCTCGACGGTTCGATCGATCTGCGTCAGCCCGGGGTGCAGGCTGACGGCGCCAACAAGTTCCGCATCCTGAGCGACACCGTACGTTGAGCGTCACGCGGCGCGCGCTGCAACGCCGCGCCGCTGATCATCGAAGTGGCGCACACGGCGGATGCGATTGCGTACGCGCCTGCGCGTCGCGCAGCTGCGGCTGGTCGTAGGGGATGTCGTTTTCCCAAAACCAAGGCAGGCAGACCGGGCCGAGCGCGGCATCGACGACGTATTTGAAGATGCCTTCGGCGTTGGAACTATTGCTGAGGATCAGCACGCAGTCGCGCGACGCGGCGAGGCAGAGCGCGACATTGTTCGTGCCGTCATCGTGCCCGCCCTTGAACCAGGCGCGTCCGCGCGGAGAGTCGTACACCGCAATACCGAGCCCGTAGCCGAGGTGGATGCCGTCGTTGTCGGTGGTGGTGTCTTCCGACAGCGTCGGGAACTGCTGCACCGAGTGGATGGCGATCTGCGTGCGTTTCATTTCGGCGCACGCCGCGTCACGCAGCCCGTCGCAACGCGCCAGACCGGCGAGAAAATGCGCGTAGTCGCCGATCGTGGTGTCCATCGAACCGGCGGCGCGCACGCTGCCGCGCTGCTTGTGCCCGAGCGGCTTGCCCGCTTCGTCGTAGCCGACCGCCAGATTCGCGGCGAAGTCGGCGCGCCAGATCATGCTGCTGCGGCGCATGTCGAAGCGGTCGAACACGCGCTGCTGGATCAGCTCGCCGGTGTCGATGCGAAGTCCGTTGTCGAGCACGAACTGCAGCAGGTTGATGCCTTCGCCGGAATACGCGAATCGGCTGCCGGGCGCGAATTCGATCGTCAGCTTTCCGTTCGGATCGTAGCTGCCTTGCCGCGTGAAAAAGCGAAAGTTCGGAAATCCCGCCGTGTGGCTCAGCAGCATGCGCGGCGTGATCGCGCGCCAACGCTCGTCGCCGGCCAGGTCGGCGTATTTCTCGTAGGCCGGCAGCGGCTTGGGCAGGTACTGCGCGATCGGCCGGTCGAGATCGAGGCGGCCCTCGTCGACGAGCGTCATCACCGCGTAGGCGAACAGCGTCTTGGTGATCGATGCCGCATACATCGTCGTTTCGGCGGTCAGCGGCAGACGCTGTTCGACGTCGCGGTGGCCGTAGGCACTCAGATGCACGATCTCGCCGTTGCGGATGACCGCCAGCGCAAGACCAGGCACGTGGCCGGCCGCCATCAGGCGCTCGACTTCGCGGTCCAACGTTGCGACTTCGCGAGCAGGGCGCGTATGCGAAGCAAGGGTGCCCGTACAGCCGGCGAGCGCTGTGAAACCGAAGAAGATCAGACCTGAGATGGCCATCCGGCGAAGCATGCGATTCTCCTGCGTGGGCCGCACGCTGCCTGCCGCAAGGAGCCCCTGCAGCAGGCCGCCCAGCCTGGATCGATCAGACCGAGGTTTCGACGCGGCGTCGACGCATCTGCACGGCGCAGGCCAGCAGTACGAGGCCGCCAAGCACGCCGACCCACAAGTTCGGCGTCGCCAGCAGACCATACACGTGGCTCGGGTCGAGGCTGCTGACAACGTGGTCGTCGTTCATGTTGAACGTCACGTGTTCGTTGCCGATGCTGATGCCGCTCGCGCCTGCCCAGCTGCCCGGCATCACGCTGAACAACAGGCGGCCGAGAATGCTGGCGAGAAACAGGTTGCCATCGACATGCGGAGCGCCGAGCGCGCCGAGCCAGGCGTTCGCGATCAAGGCGACGACCGGCAGCAGCACGGCCCAGAGGAACGGCTTGCTGCGTACATAGGCCGACCAGAACAGCAGCCAGCCGATCGTCGGCAGAGCCCACAGCGCGCTGACCGGCAGCATCGCGATCAGGCGCAGCAGCATGCCGATCGGATGCGAGCCGAGCACGGCCGGCAGCGGGTTCAGGCCGTGCGCGCCGATCCACGCCGAGACCAGCACCAAGAAAGCGAGATAAGCGACGGTCGCGACGGCGAGCACGATCAGCGGCATCATCAGCAGGGCGGTCAATGCTTTCGACGCGACCGTTTCGGTGTCCGAGATGGGCAGCGATTTCCAGAACAGCACGCTGCGGTCGCGGCGGTCGTCGTAGAGCGCGCCGAGCAGATAGAAGAACGTCACGAAGAACAGGCCGACGCTGGCGACGCCGACGAAGACCAACTGCACGATGTCGAGCCCGTTGGCGGCTTTGGCGATGTCGTCGGCGCTGATGCTCTTGCGCAGTTCGTCGAGCGAAAAGCCGATCTGCACATGCGCATTGCTGCGGAATACCTCGGCACTGATGATGCCCAGCACGGTCAGGATCAGGATCGCACCGGTGATCCATACCGGCGCCCACAGGAATCCTCCGCGGTGTTCCCAGTATTCGCGTTTCAGCAGGAGCGGCAGCTTGTTCATGCGTAGGTTCCTTTCATCGTCGCGACGAACAGGTCGGCGACGCTGGGCTTGTGTAGTTCGCCGAGAGGGGCGAGCCGCGCGCGGTCGATGCCGTCGAACAGGAAGATCGACTTGCCGAAGATCTGGCGTTCGTTGAGCGGTTTCAGTGCGCGCGCGGCGTCGGCCTGGTCCGGATTGACCATCACCTCGGCGTAGCGGTCGCCCACTTCGTCCATGCTGGCGGCGAGCACGATCCTGCCGTCGCGCACGAACATCAGATCGGTGAGGATGTGTTCGACTTCCTCGACCTGGTGCGTTGTCACGATGATCGTCTTGTTCTCGTCGAAATAGTCGGCCAGCAGGCTCTCGTAGAACGACTTGCGATAGAGGATATCCAGGCCCAGCGTCGGTTCGTCGAGCACCAGCAGCCTGGCGTCGATCGCCATCACCAGGGCCAGGTGCAACTGCACGATCATGCCCTTGGACAATTCGCGCACGCGCATGCCGGGCGCGATCTTCGTGTGAGCGAGGAAGGCCTGGCATTTCTCGCGCGAGAAGCGCGGATGCACGCCGGCAACGAACTCGATCGCCTCGCGCACACGGATCCAGCGCGGCAGCACGGCGACGTCGGCGATGAAGCAGACGTGCTCCATCAGCTCGGTACGCTGCTTGCGCGGATCGAAGCCGAGCACGGACAGCTCGCCCTGGAAATCGGTGAGACCCAGGATCGCCTTCAGCGCGGTCGTCTTGCCGGCGCCGTTCGGTCCGATCAGGCCGACGATGCGGCCGGCTTCGATATCGAAACTGACGGCATCGAGGGCTTTCGTCGTGCCGTACAGTTTCGACAGGTCGCGCGCGTGGATCAGTGGTTGATTGACCTGCGCGCTCATTTCGATTCCTCCGGTTTCATTTCGTCCATGAGCTGTCTGAGGCTGAGGCCGAGCCGCGCGAGTCGCGCGTGCAGTCCTGGCCATTCCTCGCGCAGAAAGCGCTCGCGTTCGGATTTCAGCAGCGCCTCGCGCGCACCGTCGGTCACGTACATGCCCAGCCCCCGTCGTTTTTCCACCAGACTCTCGTCGACCAGTTCCTGATACGCCTTCGACACCGTGATCGGATTGATCTGGAAATCGCCGGCCACCTGACGCACGGATGGCAACGGGTCGCCCTGTTTGAGGACGCCGTCGAGGATCATCGCCACGACGCGGTCGCGCAGCTGGCGATAGATCGGGGTCGAGTCGTTCCAGGCGATGCTCATCAAATCATTCCTTGTTTACGCGGCGCAGCGTACGGCCGAAGGAATAGTAGGGCATGTCGAAACCGCCGCTCGGCAGCACCGTGGTCGAGGCGGCACGGATGGCGAGCGCCCCTACCGGCGCACCTGTCGGTACCCAGTTCGACATTTCCGCATTGATCGCGTGGGCGCGCTCGGGGCGCACGGTGACCATGGCCAGGACGGGGATTTCCGGATCCGGGCGCACGACTACCGTCGGCAGTACCGGCAGCGCTTCCGGCGCGGCTGGCGGCGTGGCCGCGACGGCCGACTGGTCCGCGGCGGTCAGTGGCGACAAGGAAACGATGATCGCGCCGGTGCCATACAGCGCGGCGGCGAGGGCGAGAAGCGGAATCAAGCGGTTGGGCATGGGGGGCCTCCAGCGAGGCGGTTGATGAAGTAGTGTTGTAGTTAACTATAACACCAGAAAGTGAGTTGTCAAGCATGACCTTTCGGGCAGACGCAGGGAGCGGCGAGTTTCGGCTGTCGCCTCGCGCGTGATGAACGGAAGAAATGCCGGCAGTCGTGTACGGGAACCTTGTCGTGCTGTTGCGTTCAAAGCGCGGTTGGGCTCGCTGGACGAAGCTGGGAGCGGTGTTTGCCAACGCCGTAAGCCGCGTCCACAATATGCGGCCCCGCAATGCGCCCCTCACCGGCCTTGTGGTCATGCCTGCGGGCATCCAGACCGGCAACAACACCTACGAATCCTCAGGAGTAGACATAGACATGACGCGTTTCGTGCAGAAGTCCCTTGTTGCCGCGCTGGCGGCCAGTTTCGCGGTCGGCACTGCGTTCGCCGCTGATCCACCGGCGAAGACGGCTCCGGCCATTGCTCCCGCCAAGCCGGGTGCGGCGGCAGCTCCGGCTGCGCCGCCCGTTGCCATCGACAAGAACAAGATCAGCACGATGGTCGGCATGGACATCGGCCGCGGCCTGACCCAGATCAAGGACGACATCGACATCAAGGTCGTCGAGCAGGCGCTCGAAGCGACGCTGAAGGGCGAGAAGACCACGCTCACGACCGACGAAGCACTGCAGGTGCGCCAGGCGTTCATGCAGCAGATGCAGACCAAGCGCGTGGCGGAGCAGAAGGTTGCGGCCGACAAGAACAAGACCGACGGCAGCGAGTTCATGACCAAGAACAAGAGCAAGGCCGGCGTGAAGACGACCGCGTCGGGCCTGCAGTATGAAGTCGAGAAGGAAGGCACCGGCGCGAAGCCGAAGGCGACGGACACGGTCAAGGTCAACTACCTCGGCACCAAGATCGACGGCACCAAGTTCGACAGCTCCTACGATCGCGGCCAGCCGGCCACGTTCCCGCTGAATGGCGTGATCAAGGGCTGGAGCGAAGGCCTGCAGCTGATGCCGGTCGGCTCCAAGTACAAGCTGTATGTGCCGGCCGACCTTGCTTACGGCGAGAACGCGCCGGGTCCGATCGGCCCGAACGCGACGCTGATTTTCGAAGTCGAGCTGCTCGATATCGAGAAGCCGAGCGACAAGCCGGCCGCCGCGCCGGGTGCGAAGCCGGCGCCGGGTGCGAAGCCCGCGGCTGCAGCGACGAAGCCGGCCGTGAAGCCTGCCGACAAGAAGTAAGAGACATCGAGTCTCGAGCAAAGGCGCGCCGCGAACCGGCGCGCCTTTTGCGTTTTGAGCGGTTCCGGTCGTGTGCCGATAAATTGCTCGATCACTGCTGGCTATCTCGAGGAACTGTGCATGCGCGTGTCGATTTTCGGAACCGGCTACGTCGGTCTGGTCACCGGTACCTGCCTGGCCGAGGTCGGCAACGATGTCGTCTGCGTCGACGTGGATGCCGACAAGATCGCGCGCCTCGAACGCGGCGAAATTCCAATCTACGAGCCTGGCCTGGAACCGCTGGTGCGCGCCAATCGGGCCAGCGGCCATCTCAAGTTCAGCACCGACGCGGCAGCCGCGATCGCGCACGCGCAGATCGTCTTCATCGCCGTCGGCACGCCGCCCGACGAGGACGGCAGCGCGGATCTGTCGCATGTGCTGACGGTCGCGCGCACGATCGGGCAGACGCTGTCGCGCTACGTCGTCATCGTCAACAAGTCGACCGTGCCCGTCGGCACGGCCGATGCGGTGCGCGCCGAGGTCGCGCGTGAACTTGCCGCGCGCGGCGGCGAGGTGGCGTTCGATGTCGTGTCCAATCCCGAATTTCTCAAAGAGGGCGACGCCGTGCAGGACTGCCTGCGACCCGATCGCATCGTCGTCGGTGCCGACAGCGCGCGCGCGGTGGAGCTGCTGAAGGTTCTCTACGCTCCGTTCAATCGCAACCACGAACGCATCGTGCTGATGGACGTGCGTTCGGCCGAGCTGACCAAGTACGCGGCGAACGCGATGCTGGCGACCAAGATCAGCTTCATGAACGAGATCGCGAATATCGCCGAGCAGGTCGGTGCCGACGTCGAACAGGTGCGGCGCGGCATCGGATCCGATCCACGTATCGGCTACCACTTCATCTACCCGGGCGCCGGCTACGGCGGCTCGTGCTTTCCGAAGGACGTCAAGGCGCTTGAATACACGGCGCGCCAGCATGGCCACGAGCCGCGTCTGCTGAGTGCCGTCGAGGCGGTCAACGCGGCGCAGAAGCGTAAGTTGTTCGCTCTGCTCGAGCGGCATTTCGGCGGCGATCTGCGCGGTCGCACGGTCGCGCTGTGGGGCCTCGCCTTCAAGCCGAATACCGACGACATGCGCGAGGCGCCGAGCCGCACCTTGCTCGAGCAGCTGTGGCAGGCTGGAGTCAACGTGCGCGCTTACGATCCCGAGGCCGGCAGCGAGGTCAATCGCTTGTACGGCGAGCGCGACGATCTTTTGCTGTGCGGCCAGTATGCCGCGCTCGACGGTGCCGACGCACTGGTCATCGTGACCGAATGGAAGGCGTTTCGCAGCCCGGATTTCGAACGCATCCGCAGCCAGTTGAAGCAGCCGGTGATTTTCGACGGCCGCAACATCTTCGAGCCGCGGGCGGTCGAGCAGGCCGGGCTCGCGTACTACGGCATCGGGCGCGGACGCAGCGTCGTGGCGACATGAGCGTTCCGACCGATGGCGCGATCCGCCCGGCGGACGGGTCGTGACTCACCCGCGATGTGAGCCGATGGTCACATTCGTGAATTCCGCGGCCGGTTAAAGTCGACCACAGTATCAGGGGGTTTCGACCATGCGCGTTTTGCGACTTTTCGCGGGTCTTGCCGCGGCCATCGGCCTGTGCGGCGCGGCAGCGACGGCGAACGCCGCCAACTACGAACGCATCTTCCGCTACGGCATGGATCCCGCGGACGACGCACCGGCGAGCGATGCCGAGGCTGCACGTTTCCTGACCCAGGCGACCTTCGGTCCCAGCCCTGGCGATATCGCGCGTCTGCGCGCGCTCGGCTACAGCGAATGGATGGACGAACAGCTCGGCGCAGGGACCACGGCCGCACGTCCGTATGTCGAACAGGTCATCGCCTCGCTGACCGCGGGCGGGCAGAACGTCGGTCAGACCCAGCGCACGGACCGCTGGTTCTGGAACGCAGCCTATGCACCCGACCAGCTGCGCCAGCGCATGGCCTGGGCACTCAGCCAGATCTTCGTCGTATCCGATCAGAGCAGCGGCATTTCCAACGACGTCATCCCGATGTCCGAATACCAGGATCTGCTCGCGCGCGACGCCTTCGGTTCGTATCGCAGCCTACTCGGCGATGTGACCTGGAGTCCGACGATGGGTCGATTCCTCAACAACTATCACAATCAGAAACCGAGTGCGACGACGCAGCCGGATGAAAACTACGCGCGCGAGGTGATGCAGCTGTTCTCGGTCGGCCTGATCCAGCGCAACTTGGATTTCTCGCCGGTGCTGGTCGCTGGCACTCCGGTGCCGACGTACGACCAGACGACGATCACGCATACCGCCAAGGTGTTCACCGGCTTCACCTACAGCGATGCGCCGACCAGCCCGCCGAACTTCTACGGCGGCGCGATCACCAATGCGGGCGCCTACAATCCGATGGCGTGCTGGGGACTGGAGCTGTTTCCCTACGACAGCAACAACATGCGCCACGACATCACCGGCGACGACGGCACGCTCAACAGTTCCAAGACGGTGCTCGGCGGACTCACGATTCCGCCGGGCCAGACCTGCGCGCAAGACGTCAACGACGAGCTCGACATCATCGCCGGGCATGCGAACGTGGCACCGTTCATTTCGCGCCAGCTGATCCAGCGCTTCGTCACCAGCAACCCGTCGCCAGCCTACATCGGGCGTGTCGCCGCGGTGTTCGAGGACAATGGCGCGCCGGATCATGAGCGCGGCGATCTCGGCGCCGTCGTCAAGGCGATCCTGTTCGACGATGAGGCGCGCACGCCGTCCACCGATCCGAGCTACGGCAAGCTGCGCGAACCGCTGCTGCGCATCACGGCGATCTGGCGCGCATGGAACGCGCGGCCGCAGCAGCCGGACCAATATGGTCAGGTCAAGATGAGCGCCGGCGTGTCGTTCCTCAGTGCCACCGGCCAGCGCCCGCTCGGCTCGCCGACCGTATTCAATTTCTACGAACCCGATTTCCAGCAGCCCGGTCAATTCGCCGACCAGAATCTGTATTCGCCCGAATTCGAAATCACCAACGAGTCGACGACCTATACGACCGGCAACACGTTCTACAGCTTCACGCGCAGGGCCTACGTCGGCATGGACCAGCCGCCGGACAGCCAGACGCTGCCGACCGACCGACCCTTGCTCGATCTGTCTCCGTTGCAGGCGAATGCCGGCAACGCAGCCGCGATGGTGGACCTGGCGAACGTGCGCATGCTCTACGGCAGCATGAGTCCGCAGATGCGCGACACCCTGGTCAACACCCTGACCTTCATGAGCGGGGCGAGTCCGCAGGAGCTGGCGTGGTCGCTGGTGTACCTGATTTCCTTGTCACCCGAATTCGCTGCGCAGCGCTGAGGCATTGCCGTGACCATGAATCGCAAGAGTCGCCGCGACTTTCTCCGTCAACTCGCCTGCGTTGCCGCCAGCGGCACCGTCGCTTCGCTGATGCCGCAACTGCGCATGATGAGTACGGCCCTCGCGGCGTCGTCATCGCCGGCCTCGCTGGACGGCTACAAGGCGCTCGTGTGCTGCTACTTCTCCGGCGGCAACGACGCCTGGAACATGGTGGTGCCGTTCGATGCCGCTCGTTTCGGCGTCTATACGACCTCGCGCAGCGGCACCTATGACCCGAATTCCAACGGCGGCGGTCTCGGCCTGACGCTGCCGTCGACGTCGGCGCAGATCGCAGCCCAGGTCATCACCGATGCGAACGATGCCAACGCGGCGACCAACCAGTACTTCATGCATCCGAGCATGCCGGAACTGCAGGCGCTGTACACGCAGAACCAGCTCGCCTTCATCGGCAACGTGGGTCCGCTGATCGCGCCGTTGACCAAGGCGGAATACAGCGCCGACCCGACCAGCCGCCCGCGCCAGCTTTATTCGCACAGCGACCAGGAAAATCTCTGGCACGTCGGTACTGCCGTCGACAACCGTTTCGGTTGGGGCGGCGACTCGATGAACGTGCTGAAGCCGCAGTTCCCCGGCGGCGGCAATGCGCAGTTGTCGCCGTGCATCTCGATTTCCGGCAGCAACAAGTTCGAAGTCGGCAGCAACCTGTTTCCGTACCAGATGTCCGGCTCGTCGGGCGGGACGACCAATCCGCTCGCCCAGCTGTCGGCCGTGTGCAATCCGAGCGGATGCACGGGCACCTCCGGTCAGCGCGATGTCGCTCTGAACCAGTTGCTCGGCGCGACGTACCAGAACATGTTCGCCAGCGAATACCAGCAGACCTTCAAGCGCGGTCGCGATCTGTTCGCGCTGCTCTACGGTGGCCTCAACAGCACCGATGGTCAGGTGACGACGGTGTTTCCGGCGAACAACTCGCTCGGCAACCAGTTGCTCAGCGTCGCGCGCATGATCAAGCTCTCGCGCATCAACAACTATGCGCCGCGGCAGATCTACTACGTGCGCATGGGCGGCTTCGATCTGCATTCCGGTTTGATGGGCAACGGCGGCAATGCGCACGCCGCCTTGCTGAGCAAGGTCTCGCAAGCGTTCAGTGCGTTCTCGCAGGCGATGGCCGAAATCGGCGCGACCAACGAAGTGACCACGTTCACGATGAGCGAATTCGCGCGCACGCTGTCGTCCAACGGCAGCGGTTCCGATCACGGCTGGGGCGGCATCCAGATGGTGATGGGCGGTGCCGTGCAGGGCGGCCGGTTGTATACCCAGGGCGGCGGTCCGTTGGCCGGCTTCCCGGATCAGAGCCTCGACAACAACGGCAACTTCAACCGCGGCCAGTTCATTCCCGGCATCGCGGTCGATCAATACGCAGCGACGATGGCGCAATGGCTCGGCGTGACCTCGTCGAGCGATCTCGGCACGATCTTCCCGAATCTCTCGAATTTCGACGCAGCGCATCGGAATCTCGGCTTCCTCGGATGATATGGCGGGGTGGCGCGGGCGGCGTGCAGTCGCCGCGATCGCGATGGGGATTTCATGCGCGCGCATTGACGTGCGTCTGCATACTCACGGCCTCGGCTGCACTGGTCGCCGCGTGTCCTGCGGCCGCCGTCGGCGCGGCGCAGGGGTGCAGCGATCTGGACGGCGTTCCGATCCAGTATGTGATCGATTACCAATCGGCTATCCAAGGCATCTTCGACGACAATTGCATCGCCTGCCATTCGGGCGACAAGCCGCCGGCCGGGCTCGATCTCAGTGCCGGCGGATCGTGGTCGCATCTGGTCGACGTGCCAAGCTCGCAGGATGCGTCCTTCACGCGCGTGATTCCGCACGATCCGTACCAAAGCCTGCTGTTCCTCAAGGTCAACTGCGATACGCCCGGCGTCGGCCATCGCATGCCGTTCGGCCTGAAACCGCTGTCCGATGACGATCAGGCCTTGATCCTCGACTGGATCGCCGGAGGCGCACCCTCAGGCAGCACGGACGGCATTTTCCGTTCCGGTTTCGAACTGCGCGGCTGAAACGCGGGCGTATTCGGCCCTGCCGAGCTATGCGCGCATCGCGCAGGCCGGTTACCATTCGCGCCCCCTGCCGGTCCTCGACGCGACGACCGGCCCGGCCTCCAGGAGCGCGACGAGACAGCATGATCGGCAAGAGAGCACTGATCACCGGCGTCACCGGCCAGGACGGTGCCTACCTGGCCGAGCTGCTGCTGGCGAAAGGCTACGAGGTGCACGGCCTGAAGCGCCGCGCGTCCTCGTTCAACACCGAGCGCATCGATCATCTGTATCACGAACTCGACCAGACCAAGCCTGGCGTACGTCTGCACTACGGCGATCTGACCGATTCGCTCAGCCTCCTGCGCGTGATCCAGCAGGTCAAGCCGGATGAGATCTACAACCTCGGCGCGCAAAGTCACGTCGCCGTCTCGTTCGAAGAGCCCGAGTACACCGCGAATGCCGACGGACTCGGCGCATTGCGCATCCTCGAAGCGATGCGCAGCCTCGGTCTCGGCGATCGCTGCCGTTTCTATCAGGCATCGACGTCGGAACTGTACGGGCTCGTGCACGAGTCGCCGCAGCGCGAGTCGACGCCGTTCCATCCGCGCTCGCCCTACGGCGTCGCCAAGCTGTATGCGTACTGGATCAGCGTGAACTACCGCGAGGCGTACGGGATGTATGCCTGCAACGGCATTCTGTTCAACCACGAGTCGCCGATCCGCGGCGAAACCTTCGTCACGCGCAAGATCACGCGCGGCCTCGCGCGTGCGATCTGCGGCCTGCAGCACTGCGTGTACCTGGGCAACCTTGATGCGCAACGCGACTGGGGCCATGCGCGCGATTTCGTCGAGGCGATGCACCTGATGCTGCAGCAGGACCTGCCGGACGATTATGTGATCGCGACCGGTCAGCAGCACTCGGTGCGCGAGTTCGTGGTCCTGGCCGCGGGCCAGATGGGTGTCGAACTCGAATTCCGCGGCAGCGGCGCCGACGAGCATGCCGTCGTTGCGCGCATCGCGACTTCGCAGGCGAAGATCGCGCCGGGCCATGTTCTGGTGCGCATCCATCCGCAGTATTTCCGTCCGGCCGAAGTCGATCATCTGCTCGGCGACGCGAGTTTCGCGCGCGAGCGCCTGGGCTGGGCGCCGAAGACGAGCTTTGCCGAACTGGTGCGCGAGATGGCCACGGCCGACCTCGCGCTGGCGCAGCACGAGGCCAGCGGCGCGGCGGGCGCGCGCCACGGGCGTCATCTGATCGAACGTCTGCAGGGCTAGTGGCTATGCCTGCGCCGCTGGAGGACCGCCTGACCGAACTCGAAGTGCGCCTCGCCTTCGTCGACGACACCATGGCGGCCCTGAACGATCTGGTCGCGGCACACGACCGCCAGCTGCTCGACCTGCGCAACGCGATGGATCGCCTGCGCAGCGATCTGGTATCCGTGCGCGGCTCGCTGTCGCACGATGTGCACGACGAACCGCCGCCGCCGCATTATTGAGGGCAGGATCGGCATGATCATCGACCGTTGCGCCCGCTCGTGCGCAGTGCGGCGAAATCGGAACGCAGGAAGATACGGGTAGAATGGCCGGTTATCGGCGCGCGATTCGCCCACGAAACGACAAGCACATCGAGTCCTGAACCATGATCGCTTTCAACCCGCAAGACCTCTCGACCCTGCTGCCCGAGCTGTTCCTGCTCGGCGCGACCTGCGCGATCCTGCTGATCGACCTGTTCCTGAAGCCGGCGCAACGGGACGTCACGCATTGGCTGTCGCTGCTGGCGGTCGTCGTCACCGCGGTTCTCGTCTGGCAGGGCGCGCCCGCGACGGGGCAGAGCGTCGCCGCGTTCAACGGCATGTTCCTGCGCGACGGCATGGCGACCGTGCTCAAGATGTTCATCCTGCTGATGACGGCACTGGTCTTCATCTACGGGCGCGTGTACATGCGCGAGCGCAAGCTGCTGGTCGGCGAGTTCTATCTGCTGCTGCTGTTCGCGACGATCGGCATGCTGTTGCTGGTCTCGGCCGGCAACCTCGTGATGGCCTATCTCGGCCTCGAACTGCTGACCCTGAGTTCGTACGCGCTGGTCGCACTGAATCGCGATTCGTCGGTGTCGTCGGAGGCGGCGATCAAGTATTTCGTGCTCGGCGCGATGGCCTCGGGCCTGCTGCTGTACGGCATGTCGATGATCTACGGCGCGACCGGCACCCTGGATCTCGCCGCCATCCACGCCGTTGCCGATTTCTCGCCTGCCAGTCCGCATCGCAATCTGCTCGCATTCGGCCTGGTCTTCCTGGTCGTCGGCATCGCGTTCAAATTCGGCGCCGCGCCGTTCCATATGTGGCTGCCCGACGTGTACCAGGGCGCGCCCACGGCCGTAACCGTGTTCATCGGCTCGGCACCGAAGCTGGCCGCGTTCGGCATGGCCTATCGCCTGCTCGAAGGTGCGATGGGCGGCCTGCACGGGCAATGGACCTTGATGCTGGCGGTGCTGGCCGCGGTCTCGCTGGGGGTCGGCAATCTGTTTGCGATCGCTCAGAGCAATCTGAAGCGCATGCTCGCGTATTCGACGATCTCCCACGTCGGCTTCCTGCTGCTTGGTTTCGTCAACGGCAGCGCGTCCGGTTATGCGGCGGCGATGTTCTACGCGATCAGCTATGCGCTGATGGCCGCGGTCGCGTTCGGCATGATCCTGCTGCTCGCGCGCGCCGGTTTCGAGGCCGAGGAAATCGACGACTTCAAGGGGCTCAACCAGCGCAACCCGTGGTACGCGGGCGTCATGGCGATCGCGATGTTCTCGCTCGCCGGCGTGCCGCCGCTGTTCGGCTTCTTCGCCAAGCTCATGGTGCTGAAGGCCGCCGTCGATGCCGGCCAGATGTGGCTGGTCATCGTCGCGATCGTGTTCGCGATCGTCGGGCTCTACTACTACCTGCGCGTGGTCAAGGTCATGTACTTCGACGCGCCGGTGAGCGATACGCCGCTGGTACTGCCGGCCGACCATTCGTTCCGCTGGGGGCTGTCGGTCAACGGTTTCGCGCTGCTCGTGCTCGGCGTCGCCTGGAGCCCGCTGCTCGAATGGTGCAACCGCGCCTTCGCGGTGACGGCCGAAATTGCGAAATAAGCACGAAATAAGTCAGCAATGACTTGTCGTACTGCGCAGTTGTCGTTAAACTGCGCAGCTCGGTGCGGGGTGGAGCAGTCTGGCAGCTCGTCGGGCTCATAACCCGAAGGTCGCAGGTTCAAATCCTGCCCCCGCTACCATGTTTCAAAGGTCTTAAGGATGGGCCGCCTCGGGCGGCCTTTTCTTTGACCAGGCGCAGGAGGCGCCGGCTGCGATTCAATGCAGCTCGCCGATGTTGGATGCGACACAACGGCGAACTACGGAATGGGCCTCGTGCCCATTTTTTGTTTGTGGATTTTGCTTTTGAGTGCGGCCGTCGCTGCCGCTCCGGACTTTCGCAATCATGGACGATTGCACGGGTACACACGCATAGGCACACGAATACCAATACATGACGAGCGAGGAACTCACCGCATTGCTGGCGCCGACGATTTCCGATCTGGGACTGGAGCTCGTCGGTATCGAGTTCAGCCCGAATTCGGGCAGCAGTTTGCTGCGCGTGTATATCGATGAGCTCGAGCGCGGCGTCACCATCGACGACTGCGAGCGTGCCAGCCGCGAAATTTCCGCGCTGCTCGACGTCAACGATCCGGTTGCAGGACGCTACACGCTGGAAGTGTCTTCGCCGGGCCTGGAACGGCCGCTGTTTACGCTGGAACATTTCGCGCGCTTCGTCGGCGAGCAGGTCAAGGTCAACGTGAACCTGCCGCTGGACGGGCGCCGCCGCTTCCAGGGCGCGATCAGCGCGGTCGAGGGTGATCGCATCGTTCTGGATCAGGACGGCACGCCGGTCGCGATCGTCCACGCGAACATCGCCAAGGCGCGGCTGGTGCCGGACTATGCGGCGCTCGGCATCGCGCCGGAGAAAAAGGAAAGTACGCCGGCGCGTCCGCCCAAGCGGGCACGCGGGAAGAGTTGAAAATCGGCCGCAAGCGCATCACTTCGCTGGGCCGCAGAGATATCGAGTACGGACTGCGCGGAACCATTGGAGCCATTGCGGCCGCGGTCGGCGGTCTGACGGAGCTGGAAAATGAGTAAAGAGTTGCTGCTGGTCGTCGACGCGGTCGCCAACGAAAAGGGCGTGCCGAAGAGCGTGATTTTCGAGGCGATGGAGGCCGCATTGGCGTCCGCCGCGAAGAAGCGCTATGCCGAAGAGGACGTTTCCGTACGCGTCGCGATCGATCGCGAGAGCGGCGACTACGAAACCTTCCGGCGCTGGGAAGTCGTGCCCGACGACATCGTGATGGAGTCGCCGGATCGCATGATCCGCCTGATGGACGCGGCCGACGAGGCGCCCGGCGTCGATGTCGGCGGCTTCGTCGAGCAGCCGATCGAAAATCCGGATTTCGGCCGCATCTCGGCGCAGGCCGCCAAGCAGGTCATCGTGCAGCGCGTGCGCGAAGCGGAGCGCGCGCAGGTGGTCGATGCCTACAAGGATCGCGTCGGCGAGCTGATCACCGGTATCGTCAAGCGCGTCGAGCGCGGCAGCGTGTTCCTCGATCTCGGCGGCAATGCCGAAGCCTACGTGCCGCGCGACCGCGCGATTCCGCGCGAGGCGGTGCGTGCCGGCGATCGTCTGCGCGGCTATCTGTATGAAGTGCGTTCGGAACCGCGCGGGCCGCAGCTGTTCGTGTCGCGCACCGCGCCGGAACTGATGATGGAGCTGTTCAAGCTCGAGGTGCCCGAAGTCGGCCAGGGTCTGGTCGAGATCAAGGCCTGCGCACGCGATCCGGGCGACCGCGCCAAGATCGCCGTGCTCGCGCACGACCACCGCACCGATCCGATCGGCGCCTGCATCGGCATGCGTGGTTCGCGCGTGCAGGCCGTCTCGAACGAGCTCAATGGCGAGCGCATCGACATCGTGTTGTGGAACGACGCGCCGGCACAGTTCGTCATCAATGCGATGGCGCCGGCCGAAGTGCAGTCGATCATCGTCGATGAAGAAAAGCACTCGATGGACATCGCGGTCGCCGAAGACAAGCTGTCGCAGGCGATCGGTCGCGGCGGCCAGAACGTGCGCCTGGCCAGCAAGCTGTCCGGCTGGCAGCTCAATGTGATGACCGCCGACCAGGTGCGCCAGAAGAGCGAAGCGGAGCAGGAAGCCGCACGCGCGCTGTTCGTCGCCAAGCTCGAGGTCGACGACGAGATCGCGCAGATCCTGGTGCAGGAAGGCTTCTCGACGGTCGAGGAAATCGCCTACGTGCCGACCGCGGAACTGCTCGGCATCGAAGGCTTCGACGAGGATATCGTCGAGGAATTGCGCGCACGTGCGCGCGATGCGCTGCTGACCGATGCGCTCGCCGTCGAGGAAGGCATCGAGGACAACAAGCCGTCGCAGGATCTGCTCGCCGTCGAGGGCATGGAAGAAAGCCTCGCGTTCGAGCTGGCTTCGCACGGCGTCGTCACGCGGGAGAACCTCGGCGATCTGGCGACGGACGAGTTCATGGAGCTCGGCATCGAAGGCATCGACGAGGACCACGCGGCACGTCTGATCATGGCGGCACGCGAGACGGCGGTTTCATGAAACGGTGGGTAACCCCGCATTGGGCGGGGAAATGCGGAGGTCGCGCGAAGCGCGCCCCGCAGTGGAAGGAATGAGACGGCCGCTTGTGCGAAGCGCCGCTGATTGACAGCTGCACGCCTCGCACGGGCCACGGAGTACCAAAATGTCGGACGTCACGATCAAACAACTGGCCAAGGTCCTCGGCACGCCGATCGACAAGCTGCTCGCGCAGCTTGGCGAGGCGGGCATGAAGTTCAACGACCCCGAGCAGGTCATCAGCAGCACCGAAAAGGTCAAGCTGCTAGGCTTCCTGCGCCGTACGCACGGCAAGAACGAGGCGCCGGTCGAGACGAACGCCGCGCCGCGCCAGGTCACGCTGAAGCGCCGCACCGTCAGCGAGATCACGGTGGTGCCGGGTCAGCGCGGCGCCAGCGCGAAGACGGTCAACGTCGAAGTGCGCCAGAAGCGCACGTACGTCAAGCGCAGCGTAGTCGACGAAGAGAATCAGGCGCAGGTCGATCCGGAGCGCGAAGACGCGATCCGCAAGCTCGGCGAATCGCAGCTCAAGCGCGAAGCCGAGGAACAGACCCGCGTCGATGCCGAGCGTCGTCGCCAGGAAGAAGATGCGCGCACGCGTGCCGCCGAGGATGCGCGCCGTCTGGCCACCGAAGAAGAAACGCGCCGTCGCAGCGAAGAAGACGCGAAGGCGAGAGGCGAGGTCGTCGCCGAGGTTGCGCCTGCCGCGAAGGAAGCCGCCACAGCGACGCCGGCGGGGCGCGAAGCCGAGCGTCCGCGTCCGCCGGTCGAGCGTGCACGCGAGGTGCCGGCCAATGGCGACGCGCCTCGACACAAGCCCAAGCATGGCTCGCATCGCATGCGTGAGGAAGGGGGCAGCGAGGAGGGCGGTGCGCGTTACTTCGGCAACGAACTGCATCTTTCGCAGGAAGGCGCCGCGCGCCGCACCGGACGCAAGCGGCCGAAGACACGCGTGGTCGAGCAGGCGCGTTCCGGCCCGGCCCACGCCTTTTCCAAACCCATGGCGCCGGTCGTGCGTGAAATCGCGGTGGGCGAAACCATCACCGTTGCCGATCTTGCCGCGAAGCTCGCGGTGAAGGGCGCCGACGTCGTCAAGGCGCTGTTCAAGATGGGAGTAATGGTCACGATCAACCAGGCGATCGATCACGATACCGCGGTGCTGGTCGCCGAGGAACTCGGCCACAAGGTCACCGCAGCCGAGGACACCAGCGCGGAAAGCACGCTGCTGGCGCACCAGGCCGATGCCGAAGGCGAGCAGAAGACGCGTCCGCCGGTCGTCACGATCATGGGCCACGTCGACCACGGCAAGACCTCGCTGCTCGATTACATCCGGCGCACCAAGGTCGCTTCCGGCGAAGCCGGCGGCATCACCCAGCACATCGGCGCCTACCACGTCGATACGCCGAAGGGCGTCATCACCTTCCTCGACACGCCCGGCCATGCCGCGTTCTCGTCGATGCGTGCGCGCGGCGCACAGTCGACCGATATCGTCGTGCTGGTCGTGGCGGCCGACGACGGCGTGATGCCGCAGACGATCGAGGCGATCCAGCATGCGCGCGCCGCGAAGGTGCCGCTGATCGTCGCAATGAACAAGATGGACAAGCCGGAAGCGAATCCGGACACGGTCAAGCAAGGCCTGGTGCAGTACGAGGTCGTGCCGGAAGAGTGGGGCGGCGACGTGCAGTTCGTGCCGGTGTCGGCGAAGACCGGCGACGGCGTCGACAACCTGCTCGACGCGATCTCGGTGCAGGCCGAGGTGATGGACCTCAAGGCGGTGCCGGACGGTCGTGCCAGCGGCACGGTGATCGAATCCAGCCTCGACAAGGGGCGCGGTCCGGTGGCGACTGTGCTGGTGCAGCAGGGTCTGTTGAAGAAAGGTGATTTCCTCGTCTGCGGCATCGAGTACGGTCGCGTGCGTGCGCTGTTCGACGAAGCCGGCGCCCAGGTCGACTCGGCCGGACCGTCGATTCCTGTGCAGGTGCTGGGTCTTTCCGGCGTACCGCAGGCCGGCGACGATTTCGTCGTCGTCGCCGACGAGCGCCTGGCCAAGGATGTCGCCTCGCAGCGCCAGCACAAGCGCCGCGAGACGCGCCTGGTCAAGCAAGCCGGCAACCGCATGGAAGACATCATGGCGCAGATGGGCGAAGGCCAGGGTCAGCTGTCCCTGAACCTCGTCGTCAAGGCCGATGTGCAAGGTTCGGCGCAGGCGCTGCGCGAGTCGCTGAGCGCGATCTCGACCGACGCGATCAAGGTCAATGTGATCGCCTCCGGCGTCGGTGGCATCACCGAATCCGACGCGACGCTCGCGGCTGCCTCGAAGGCGGTGATCATCGGCTTCAACGTGCGTGCGGATGCCTCGGCGCGCCGCATCATCGATGCGAACAACCTCGACCTGCGCTATTTCTCGATCATCTACGACGTCATCGACCAGGTGAAGCAGGTCGCGACCGGTTTGCTCGGTATGGAAGTGCGCGAGGAGATCATCGGCGTGGCGCAGGTGCGCGACGTGTTCCGCAGCTCGAAGTTCGGCGCGATCGCCGGCTGCATGGTCATCGAAGGCACGGTC
>Ga0247776_10000035_pt1 | contig 47611 bp, 33 predicted proteins | sample UWRJL199509C5_FD_179912 | JGI IMG/M metagenome (GOLD analysis project Ga0247776, IMG submission 179912) | Plant litter microbial communities from Arlington Agricultural Research Station in Wisconsin, United States - UWRJ-L199-509C-5 | ecosystem: Environmental > Terrestrial > Plant litter >...
ACTGGCGCATCTGGGATACGCCGGAGCGGCCGGACTCGCTCCGTTTGGTGCGGACGTGTTCAACGCCCGCTGAAGAAAACCGCGACGTTCGTTGCGGCGATCTCGAATCCTCCATCGCCACCGCTGAAGCAAGCGTGGCACTCGGCAGGAAAAGGCAAGCGTAGGGATGCGCTGGGATCGAGCGGGGCGCTCGCGCTGGCGCGCGGGCTGCGCCTCAGTCCGCCGGCTTCGCCGCGCCGCGCATCAAGCCATGTCCGAACAGATAGCTGGTGGTCTGGTAGTAGGCGACCGCCTCATCGATCAAATCCGGCCGCGGCTGATCGAGCGGCGTCGCATCGCCGCTGGCATCGAACTTCGGTTTGCTCTGCTGCACGTTCTGCTTCGGCGCCAGTACGGTCAGCACGTCGCCGCGCAAGTAGCCCGCCTTCTGGTAGTTGCCGAGCACGATGCGTTCGCGGCCCGGTTCGAGCCTCATGATGTCGTAGCCGTAGAAGCGCGAGGTGTAGCTGAAGTCGAGCAGGCCGAGCACGGTCGGCGGAATGTCGATCTGGCTCATCAGCCGGTCGTTGCGACCGGGCTCGACGTGCTTGGGCGAGTAGATCCACAACGGAATGTGATAGCGGTTCATCGGCAGTGCGCTGCGTCCCCAGCTGGATGCGCAATGGTCGGCGGTGATCACGAAAATCGTGTCGTCGAACCACGGCTTCGACGCAGCGCGCTTGAGGAAGTCGCCGATCGCCCAGTCGGTGTACTTGACCGCGCCGCCGCGCCCGGACTTGCCCGACGGCAGGTCGATGCGGTCGGCCGGATAAGTGAACGGCGGATGGTTCGACGTCGTCATCACGTGCACGAAGAACGGTTTGCCGGCAGCGACGGCGGCGTCTGCCTCGCGCATCGTCAGCGTGTACAAGTCCTCGTCGGCGACGCCCCACACGTTGCTCGAATGCACCTGCTCGCGCGGAATATCCGAGCGGTCGGCGATGCGATAGCCGTTGTGCGAGAAGAAATAGTTCATGTTGTCGAAGTAGCCGTAGCCACCGTAGGCGAAGATCGAGTCGTAGCCCTTGCTGTCGAACACGGAACCCAGCGAGAACAGGTTTTCGTTGTCGGGTCGCTTGACGATCGACTGGCCCGGCGTCGGCGGCACCGCCAAGGCCAGCGCTTCGAGTCCGCGCACGGTGCGCGTGCCGCTCGCATAGAGATTGGTGAAGAACAGGCTCTTGTCGGTCAACGCGTCGAGATTCGGCGTGATGCCCCTGTTGCTGCCGAATGCAGTGATCAGGTCGCCGGACAGGCTCTCGACACTGATCAGCACCACGTTCAAACGTTTTTCCGGTCCCGGGTTTTCGATCGCGCGCGAAATATCGTGTGGATCGTCGTTGAGAAAGCGCGCTTCCGGCGTCTTCAGCAGCTCGCGCAGCTTGGCGAATGCCACGTCGTCGGGCAGAGTCTTGTAGAAGCGATCGTAGTCGAGTTCGTTGTTGCGGTAGGCGGAGAAGAACTCGTAGATGCCGTCGCCGGCGAGCTGGTTGACGTAGGCATTGCTGGTCTGCTCCTTGTCTTCCGCGTCGACGAAAAACGTGATGGCGACGCTCGCCAGCAGCCACACCAGGGTCACCATCGAGCGCGCGCGAAAACGCGACGTGTCCGCGCGCGGCAGCCATTGGCGGCGCGTGAAATAAAGGACCAGCGCGGCGATCAGGACGAGCAGGCCGAGCAGCTTGCCGACCGGATACGACGCGCGGATGTTGCCGATGACTTCACGCGAATACACCAGGTAGTCGACCGCGATGAAGTTGAAGCGGCTGGCAAACTCATCCCAGAACAGCCACTCCGCGGCGGTGACGAACAGCAGAATGTAGACGAGTACCAGGCACAGGATCGCGAGCAGGGCCTGCAGCGGCCGCGCCGTGAAGTAGCGACTCGGTACCAGCCAGAGAAACAGCACCAGCGGCCACGCGAAGTAGACGAAGGCGGCGAGGTCGTAACCGAGGCCCACCGCGAACAGATACAGCCAGTAGAGCGGATTGGCAGGCACCCCGTTGCCGGTCTTGACCAGCAGGATCAGGCGGGTCAGAAATGCAATGGCAAGGAAGACCGCCGCCAGCCAGAGCAGGGGCGCATATCGCTGGCGCAGCGCACCAGGCACAACGGCATTACGACGCAAGGACTACCTCCGAGGGTTGCATCGGTCGCCGGCGCGTGGTCGGGGTTGCGCAAGGGCGCGAGCGACGATTCGGCAAGTGTACGGCTTCAGTCCGTTCGAATGCCCCATGCGCCCTGGTCGCAGTGCGGTTGTCGTATGCCCCGCTGAGTATGTAGTGCGCCTCACGGCGCGAAGCCAGGACATCGGGACTCGACAGATTGCCACGCATGAAGCCAGCCCAAACGCCGATCGGTGGCTCGATTGACGGCTGCGGCAGGCGCTTCGATGATGCGCGCCATGTCGAAGATCGCCCGCTGCCTGTTTCGTTGTGCCTTTCTGCTGGCCGGGCTGCCCTGTTTCGCGCAGGCGCCGGATTCGGCCAACCCGTTCGACGATGCGCGCGGGCAGATCGACGTTATCCGCAAGCAGCTGGCGGCGAAAGAACTTGACGATGCCACGCTGGAGACGCTGCGAAGCCAGGCTGCAGCGATCGCCCCGCAAGCGGATGCGCTGGCCGAAGACCGCAAGCCGAAGCTCGCCGCGCTCGTCGCGCGCCTGAACGAATTGGGGCCGGCACCGGACAAAGGTACGCCGGAAGCCGCCGATATCACCGCGCAGCGCAAGGATCTGTCCAAACAGCGTGCCGACATCGAAGCGGACATCACGCGCGCCAACCTGCTCGCGGTCGACGGTCAGCAGCTTTCCAGCGACATCGCCGAAATGCGTCGCGCGCGTTTCCAGGAGCGCCTGTCGCAGCGGCGCCCGTCGCCGCTGTCGCTGACCTTCTGGCGCGATGTCGGCGGCAATTTCGGCGGCGATTCCGCACGGCTGGCGGCGCTGCGCGACGGCGTCGCGACGGCGCTGAACGATGCGTTCGCGCCCGACAACCGGACGTACGGCGTCGGCGGCATCGTGTTCGGCCTGCTGCTGATCGTCGTCGTGCGCTGGCGTGCCGAACGCGCATTGATGCGCCTGACCACCGACCGCGTGCCGCACGGACGCCTGCGCCGCTCCGCGCTTGCGTTCGCGGTGGTCGCCGTGGTCACCGTGTTCAGCGGTGGCGGCGCCCAGGTGATCGCCAGCGGGCTCAACTGGCATCAGGCTTTCTCGCAGGCCGAGGCCGCGCTGGCGCAAGCGATCGTCGCGGCGGTCTTCTTCGGCGGCTTCGTGGCCGGCCTCGGACGCGCGCTGCTGTCGTCGGCGCGTCCGTCGTGGCGGCTGCCGCCGATTCCCGACGAAGTCGCACAACGCCTGCGCATGTTTCCGCTGCTGTTCGGCACGGCGGTCGCTTTCAGCGTGCTGCTGAATCGGATCAACGGCCTCGCCAACGCCAGCCTGCCGGCGACGATCGCGAGCAGCGTCGTCATCGTCCTGCTCTACAGCGGTCTGATCGGCTGCGTGTTGCTGCGCGCACGCGCAATGGTTGCTGCTGCGCCGCTGGACAGTGATGACGGCGATGATGGCAAGCCGACGCCGCGGCCGCTCTGGCTCGGCTTCGGCATCGCGGCGCTGTGGCTCGGCGTCGTCACCTCGCTGCTCGCGCTCGTCTTCGGCTATGTAGCCCTGGCGCACCTGATCGTGCGGCAGATGGTCTGGCTCGGCATCGTGGTGGCGTCGTTGTACCTCTTGATGCACCTGATCGAGGACATCTGCGCGACGGCATTGTCCTCGCGCGCGAAATGGGCACAGAGCACGCTCGGCCTGGAGCCGCGCATGCTCGACCAGTTCGCCGTGCTGTGTTCGGCCGCGTTCCGCGTCGCGGTGTTCCTGTTCGCGCTGGTGGTTGCGCTGGCGCCGTTCGGCACCGATCCCGGCGACTTGCTCGCACGCGGCGCGCAGGCCGGCAGCGGTCTTCCTCTCGGCAAGATCGAGCTGACGCCGGCGGAAGTCATCGGTGCGATGCTCGTGTTCATCCTGGGGCTCGGCATCGTGCGCATCGTGCAGCGCTGGCTGCTCGACAAGTACCTGCCGACGACCCGGCTCGATGCGGGTATGCGCAGTTCGGTGACCACCCTGCTCGGCTATGTCGGCGGCGTCATCGTGTTCGCGTTTGCACTGCGCGCGCTCGGGCTCGGCGTCGAACGTATCGCCTGGGTCGCCAGTGCGCTGTCGGTCGGCATCGGCTTCGGTCTGCAGGCGGTCGTGCAGAACTTCGTTTCCGGCCTGATCCTGCTGATCGAGCGGCCGGTCAAGGTCGGCGACTGGGTCGTGCTCGACAACGCCGAGGGCGATATCCGCCGCATCAACGTGCGTGCGACCGAAATCCAGATGGCCGACCGCTCGACCGTGATCGTGCCGAACTCCGAGCTGATCACCAAGAGCGTGCGCAACGTGACCTTGGCCAATGCGGATGGCCGCGTGCGCCTGCGCGTGCCGCTGCCGCTCGACAGCGATGCCGAGCGCGTGCGCGAGGTCGTGCGCGCGGCGCTGGCCGCGCACCCCGGCGTGCTGAAGACGCCGGAAGCGTCCGTGCTGCTGGACGCGATCGACGGCGGATCGCTGATCTTCATCGCGATCGCCTACATCGACAATCCGCGCCAGACCGGCACCATCCGCAGCGATCTGCTGTTCGACGTGCTGGCACGCCTGCGTGCGCAGGGCATCGCGCTGGCATCACCGTATGACGTCAGGCTCAATCAGGCAGGGCGCGCAGCCGATCCGCAGTGACCGAGATAACGCGCAAGACTGCGCTGGATGCGCGTTGCGCAGCGCTGCCGTTCAGCGATCGCGAAATGCGCGGCGGGCAGGGCGTCGGCGCGGCTGCCGAGCCCATGCGGCAGCCGCCAGCAGGCTGACGAGCAGCGCGCTCAGCCAGCCGGACAGGGCAGGCACCGGAACTTGCGCGGGCGGCGGCGCAGCGCCTTGTTGCTCGAAGGCGCCGATGTCCGTCGCGGCGCCGAACACGCGTGGAAATGCGGAGCCGCGTTGATCGAACAACAGGCCGCTTTCATTGTTGCCGGCATCGATGGCGGGACTGGCGGCAGCCAGCGCATGCGTTCGCGTGGAACCCCCGTTATAGGCCAATGGCAGCAATTGCGGATCCGCATGTAAGGTGTCTGCGGGCAGATTCGTCAGCGGCGCGGCGGGACCGACCAGGTTGCGACCGCCCTCGATCAATACGGCGGTCGGGCCGCCGTAGCGATTGTCGCGATTGCCCACATCGCTGCTGTTGCCGAAGATGATACTACTGGCGAATACGCTGCCTGGCGCGTTCAGCCAGACGCCGCCACCATCGAAGCCTGCGCTATTGGAAGTGACGGTACTGTTGCCGAGCTGCAAAGCTGCCGGCCAGCGCAGGAAGAAACCGCCGCCGATCTCGCCGGCTGCACGATTGCTCGACACGGTGCTGTTGAATACCGAGAGATTGGAGAACACTGCAATGCCCCCGCCACGGGCGCCGCTGACGTTCGTGTCGATGGTCGAGTCGTAGACGCTGCCACCGCGCACGGCGACGATGCCGCCGCCGATGTCGTAGCTGGCGAAATCGCCATCGGCTTGATGATCGGCGCGGTTGCCGCTGATGGTGCTGCCCGCCAGCTGCAGTCCATACACGAACGCCGCTCCGCCGAACGCGGCGGTGCTGCCTTGCTCCTGCGCGCCGAACGCGTGATTGCCCGACAACGTGCTGTTCGACATCGTCAGCGAATAGGCGTACAGCGCACCGCCGTAAGCGCCCTGGCCGCGGGCATAGCAGTTGCGGATCGTGCTGTCGTAGAGCGCGATATAGCCGGCAGAAGCAATGCAGCCGCCGCCCGCGATGTCGAATTCGTCGGCGCGATTGCGGCCGTCGCTGATGGTGAGGCCGTGTACGGTCAGCGTACCGCCGCCGTAGTGCAAAAATACGCGGTCGAGCTGGTTGCCTCCGATTGAAAGCATGAAACGCCCCGGCCCGTTCAGTACGAGACTGTCGACGCCAACAGGAATCGCGCCGGTCTGCAGCGTGATCGTTCCGCAACGCAGCGCAGTGAGGTCGACGGTATCGCCGTCCGCAGCGGCGGCGATCGTCTGGCGCAAACTGCCCGGGCCGTCGTCGTCGCAGTTCGTCACCGGCAGGCTCGAGCTCGGCGCGTGCGCGCCGGTGTTCGTCGTTCGCGCGGCCGGCAACTGCGGGAACAGTCGCCGCGCCGGTTCGCTGCGAAAGCGGATCCAGGACGTGTCGACGCTGGTCTGCGCCACGCCCGGCAGCGCAGCGATGGCCAACACGACGGCCGCCAGCTGTACGGCCAGCGGCCGCCGCCGCAGCGGTGTGGAACGATGTTGCACAGCAATCATCCGGCTTCCCCAGCTCGCGTGCGCAGGCACAGCATAGTCACAAACGCACTGTCGCGATCATAACGGACACGGCACGTCGACCACGTCGCCGCGTTGCGCTTCAATGCATCTCTTCGGCCCCGATCAGCACGATGTCGGCCGGCCGCTGCGCAAACAGGCCGACGCAGACGACGCCGGCGATCTGATTTAGGTCGCGCTCCATCTCGACCGGCTGGCCGATGCGCCAGCCGTGCACGTCGAGGATCCAGTTGCCATTGTCGGTGACGACGCCATCGCGCCAGACCGGCTGGCCGCCACGTTTGACGATTTCACGCGCGACATAGCTGCGCGCCATCGGAATCACTTCGACCGGCAGCGGAAACCTGCCGAGCGCATCGACGCGCTTGGCCGCATCGATGATGCAGACGAACTTCGCCGCCGCAGCGGCGATGATTTTCTCGCGCGTCAGCGCGCCGCCGCCGCCCTTGATCAGGCAGCGCTGCGCATCGCATTCGTCGGCGCCGTCGACATACAGCGGAATGTCTCCGGCCGAGTTGAGATCGAGCACGGCGATGCCGCGTTCGCGCAGCAGGCGCGTCGATTGTTCCGAGCTCGACACTGCGCCTTCGATCGAATGCTTGCGCTCGGCCAGCGCATCGATGAAGTGCGCGACGGTCGAGCCGGTACCGACGCCGACGATCGTGCCGTCTTCGACGTAGCGCAGCGCGGCGCGGCCGGCGAGGCGTTTTTCTTCATCCTTCGACATCGAATTCTCCAGCAAGGGTGGGGACGGAGCGCTCGTGCGCGAACACGTTGCGAAGGCATGCGACGCCGCTACTCCAGCGCGAGGATGCAGTCCCACTGCGCTTTCGTGACCGGCAGCACCGACAGGCGGTTGCCACGATGGATCAGCGCAAATCCTTCCAGACGCGGCTGCTCCTTCAGCTCGTTCAAGCTGATCGTGCGCTTCAGCTTGCGTTTGAAAGCGACGTCGACGAGCATCCAGCGCGGCTGCTCGCGCGTGCTCTTTTCGTCGTAGTAGTCGCTTTTGCGCTCGAACTGGGTCGGATCCGGATACGCGTCGCTGGCGACTTCGGCGACGCCGACGACACCGGGCTCGGCGCAGCTGGAGTGGTAGAACAGCACGCCGTCGCCGCGTTGCATGCCGTCGCGCATGAAATTGCGCGCCTGGTAGTTGCGCACGCCGGTCCAGGGTTCGGTCTTGACGCGTGCAAGATCGTCGATCGAGAACGCGTCGGGTTCGGATTTCATCAGCCAGTAGTGCATGGGGGCTCGCGTCGATGTCGCCGAAGACGCGAACTCTAGCAGCGCCGGCGGCCGAGGATCACGTCGGAGCAGGGGTGAGATCGATCAGTTCGCACTCGGTCGCGACGTAGTCCAGGCGCACGTCCCAGGGCATCGCTTCGATCGCGTCGACTTCCTGCATGGCATAACCGACACCGACCAAGGCCGGCTTGCCGACCTCGCTGCGTTCGCGCAGGAAATCGAAGCTGCGGTCGTAATAGCCGCCGCCGAAGCCGAGACGATGGCCGCGTCGATCGAAGCCGAGCAGAGGCAGCAGGACGACGTCCATCTGCTCCGGCGCTAGCAGATCCGTCGCCGCGACGACCGGCTCGGGAATGCCGTAGCGATTCGTCGCAATCTCGATACCGGGCCGCCACGGCGCGAAACGCAGGCGTTCGCCGTCGACGACCGGCAGGCAGTATTCCTGTCCACGTGCGCGCAAGCCGGACATCAACGCCAGCAGCGGCAGCTCGCCGTCGACGGCCCAGTAGCCGGCGATGCGGCGATCGGTCAGCAACTCCGGTATCTGCTCCAGCGGCGCGACGAGGGCGCCTGCGGCCGCGATGCGCTCCTGTGCGGACAAGGCCGCGCGCCGCTGCCGCAGTTCCTTGCGCAGCGCCGCGCGTGCATCGGCAACCGGAGAGGAACGGCGGGATTCGGTCATGCGATCGATCTTTTTTCCCGCTGTCAAAAAAGTTCGCGGACGCCTTCATCGAAGGCAGGCGGTTCAATCGAAACGTGCGGCCATGGATGCCGCGCTGGATCCCGAGAGTAAGCCGGGCCATGCACCCGTGCTCGCCTGCGGACCGCGGCGAACATAGAGGATCCAAAAGTACCATGAGAAGTGCGGCCCCGGATGGGCGCTTCTGGACTCCGTGAAGGCAAACGGCGACAGGATTCATGCCTGCCTGCGGTTCTCAGCAATCACGGACGATTGCAAAAGAACATGAACGTGCGGCCATGAATGGCCGCTTCTGGAGTCCGTGATTGCGAATGCCGACAAGATAGGCGTGCGCTCGCGATCCTCGGCGATCAAGGACGATCGCAAAATGTAGTGGCGTCCTCCGCCGTGTCGATGCGCAACAAACGACCTTGATCCAGCAGGATCAGGTGGGAGGGCTGGCGCAACCTTCAGGCTTTCCGCACGAGGCGGACATGCACACAGGTTATCGTTTCGCCGTCCCGGGGTCGTCTATAGGAACAAGGCAATATGTAAGGTGCGCTGTCGAGCACCGCAGAGGACACCTGCGTGCATTGTACGGATCAGACGAACGCGCGTTCAAGCTTTGCGTTCAACATCTGCAATTTTTCGGCCAGACGCGCCGCCTCGACCGAGCCGCGTTCGCGCTCGGCGAGCAGTTCGTGGCTGATGTTCAGCGCGGCCAGGATCGCGATGCGGTCGAGCCCGGCTGCACGCGCGCTGTTGCGCATATCGCGCATCTTGCCGTCCAGGTAGCGCGCCGCCGCCAGCAGGCCCGGACGCTCTTCGGGCGTGCACGCGATCAGGAACTCGCGATCGAGGATGTTGACCGCGACCGGTTCGCCGCTCATGCGTGATTCTGCTCCAATGACTTCAGGCGCATGATCATCGCCTCGACGCGGGTACGCGCCTGCTCGTTGCGCGCGATCAGTTGCGCACGTTCGGTGGCGAGCTGCTCCTGGCTGTGGCGCAGGCTGCGATTCTCTTCCTGCAGCGTCCGGCACAATTCGACGAGCCGATCGAGTCGGTCCCCTATCGCCGAGAGGCTTTGTTCGTGCGCGGACATGGCCACGAATATAGCATCGCGCCGTCGCGGTTTGTCATCCGCCCCGTCTCGGCGTAGGCGATGAAAAAAGCGTGACTGCCGCCACGATCGCCGCGGCCGTACGGCTTCAGTGCGGCTCGCCGAGCGTCACGCGGCGGCGTTGCGCGCGCTCCTGCAGGAATGCCAGACACTGTTCCGGCGGCATCGGATAGGCCAGCCAGTGGCCTTGCACTTCGTCGCAGTCCTGCTCGCGCAGATACTCGACCTGCTCGGCGATCTCGACGCCCTCGGCGACGACGTTGAGGCCGAGCGAATGCGCCATCGTGATGACCGTCGCGGTGATCGCTTCGTCGTCCGGATCGGTGGTGATGTCGCCGACGAACTCCTTGTCGATCTTCAGCGTATCGATCGGCAGGCGCTTGAGGTAGCTCAGCGAGGAGTAGCCGGTGCCGAAGTCGTCGATCGCCAGCGTCACCCCGATCGATTTCAATCGGCGCAGCGTGGTGATCGATTGTTCGGCATTCGCCATGACCATGCTTTCAGTCAGTTCCAGTTCGAGCTGGTTGGGCGCGATATCGTGCTCGGCGAGCACGTCGCACAGGCGCTGGATCAGGTCGCCGCGCAGCAACTGCGCCACCGAGACGTTGATCGACATGGTCAGGTCGACGATGCCGGCATCGCGCCAGCGCGCCAGCTGCGCGCAGGCCTGCGCAACGACCCAGTTGCCGATCTCGATGATCATGCCGGTTTCTTCGGCGATCGGGATGAACACGCCCGGCGCGATATTGCCGAGATCGCTGCTGCGCCAGCGCAACAGCGCTTCGACGCCGGTGATGCGTTCGTCGAGCAGGGACAGTTTCGGCTGGTAGACCAGGGCGAACTCGTTGCGTTCGAGCGCCTTGCGCAGCGCGGTCACGGTCGTCGCGCGCAGGCGTGCCGCAGCGTCCATCGCCTCGGTGTAGACCATGAAGGTCTTGCGGCCGCGCTCCTTCGCCTGATACATCGCGGTGTCGGCGAATTTCAGCAGGTCCGACGGCACGTGGCCGTGGTCGGGATACAGGCTGACGCCGATCGACGGCGAGATGATCACTTCCTGGCCGTTGTCGAGTTCCAGCGGTTCCTCGAACGCGGCGATGATCTTTTCGGCGACGCGCTCGGCCTCGGCGCTGCTCGCGATGTCCTCGAGCACGACGGTGAACTCGTCGCCGCCCAGGCGCGCGACTGAATCGCCCTCGCGCACGACCTGGCGCAGGCGGCTGCCGGCGGCCTTCAGCATGCGGTCGCCGACCGCGTGGCCCATCGAATCGTTGACGTGTTTGAAGCGGTCGAGGTCGAGGAACAGCACGGCCACTTTGCGCGCACCGCGGCGCGCGCGCACGATCGCGTGGCCGATGCGTTCGCTCAGCAAGGTGCGGTTCGGCAGACCGGTCAATGCATCGTAGTTGGCGAGGTAGCGCAGTTCCTGCTCGGTGCGCTTGCGGTCGGTGATGTCGGCGATCACGCTGACGAAATGCGTACGCAGGCCGTCCGCGTCGCGCACTTCGGACACCTCGATCCAGCTGAGGAATTCGTCGCCGTCCTTGCGCCGCTGCCACAGCTCGCCGCGCCAGTGGCCGCTGCGCACGAGCGTGTCGCGCATCGCCATGTAGAGTTCGGCCGGGTGCTGCGAACAGTTCAGCAGCGCGGCCGAGCGGCCGACCACTTCGTCTTCGCGCCAACCGGTGATGCGCGTGAAGGCGGGATTGACGGTGAGGAAGCAGAATTCGAGGTCGGTCACCGCAACCGCCTCGGTCATGCTGCGGATCACCTCCTCGGCGATGCGGCGGTCGCGTTCGGCCGCACGCGTGGCGGTGATGTCGCGCGCGGTGCCGCAGATGCGCGTCGGCTGGCCGTCGCTGTCGCGCTCGACGATCTTGCCGCGCGACAGCGCCCAGACCCATTCGCCGCGGGCATTACGCAGGCGGTGTTCGGAGGCGAACACGTCGCTCTTCTGGTTGATGTGCTCCTCCAGCCGCTGCTCGACGTTCGCGACGTCGTCGGGATGCAGGTTTTCGCGGAACCAGCTGTAGCTGAACACGCGCGGCTCGTTGCTCGCTTTGCGCGACGGGCCAAACTTGAACAGGTCGCCGGTGCCGGTCACGACGAATTCGCCGCGCGGGATGTTCCAGTCCCAGAAGTCGTCGCCGGAGCCCCACAGCGCCAGGCGCAGCCGATCTTCGCGCTCGCGCAGATCCTCGTGATAGCGCTGCTGTTCGATCAGGCGCCGCCGATGCGCGCGCCACCACAGCAGCGCGGCGATCGCCAGCGCGAGCAGATAGGCGGTCTTCGCAGGCAGGCTTTCCCACCACGGCGGCGTCACCGCCAGATTCAGCGTTGCCGCGCGTTCGTTCCAGTAGCCGTCGTGATTGCTCGCGCGCACCTTGAAGGTGTAGCGGCCGGGGTCGAGGTTGGTATAGGTGGCATCGTGGCGCGTACCGGCGTCGATCCAGTGATCGTCGAACCCTTCCAGCTGATAGCTGAAACGATTGCGTTCGGGCGCGGCGAAATCGAGTGCCGCGAATTCGAAGCGCACCACGCGATCGGCGGCGGCCATGCTCAACTCGCCGCTTGCGCGCGGCACGCGCGTCTGCAGATTGCCGATGCGCACGTCGGTGAACACGACCGGCGCCGCGTAGCGGCTGCCGATGATCGTCTGCGGCGAAAACAGGTTGAGTCCATTGATGCCGCCGAAGGCGAGGCGGCCGTCGCGCAGCACGGCGCAGGCGCTGCCGTTGAATTCCATGCCCTGCAGGCCGTCGGCGAGGGAGAAGGTGTGGAACGACTCGCTGGTGCGGTCGAACGCGGTGATGCCACGGTTGGTGCTGAGCCAGAGCCTGCCCACGCCATCGTCGGCGATCGCGTAGACGGTACCGCTGGGCAGGCCATTGCGCGGCAGCCAGCGCGTGAACGTGGCACGGTTCGCATCGAGTGCGTCGAGCCGGCTGAGGCCGGCCTGGGTGCCGACCCAGAGCGTGCCATCGTTGCCTTCGTGGATCGTGCGCACCAGATTGCCGGCGAGCGAATGCATGTCCTTCGGATCGTTGCGGAACACGCGCACGCTGTGTGCCTGCGGATCGACCAGACTCAGCCCGCTGACGCCGCCGGCCCAGATACGGCCGCTGCGATCTTCGCGCAACGCGGTGACGCGGTCGCCTCCCAATCCACCCGATGCGCCTGCAGCGGCCTCTTCGCGATAGTTCTGCCAGCGCTTGCCGGCGGGGTCGTATTGCACGAGGCCATCGTGCCCGGTGCCGATCCACAGCGTGCCGTCGCGTGCGCGCAGCATGCTGCGCACTTCGGTGTCCGGCAGACCGGCCGCGCCGCCGGCGTCGATCGGCAGGAACGTCGCCGCGCGTGCGGCGGGATCGAACAGGGCAACGCCGCGGCGCGTGGTTGCTATCCACAGGCGCCCGCCCTCCGCAGCGGCGAGTGCGTTGACGACCAGCGGCGAGTTGTCGTCGCCGCTGCGGCTGAACACGTCGTTGTAGTAGTCGAAACGATTGCGCGCAGGGTCGTAGCGTTTCAGGCCGTCGCCTTCAGTGCCGAGCCACAGTCCGCCGTCGGCGTCTTCGAGTATTGCGCGAATGTAGTTCGACGCGGTCTGCTCGCGTTCCGGATTGCGGTCGACGACATAGGTGAACAGCGCGCCGTTCGGATCGACGCGGCTGATGCCGCGCTCGACGGTGCCGATCCAGAGCAGACCGGAGCGATCCAGCTGCAGGCTGGTGATGACCGCATCGGGCAGTCCGCCCGGAAGTCCGTCGACGGGCGCCAGCGACTGCGTACTGCCGTTCGACGGATCGAGCAGGACCAGGCCTTCCCGGCGCACCGCCAGCCACAAGCGGCCGCGTCCGTCTTCCGCCAGCGCGGTGACCGTGCGATCGCCTTGCTCCGGCCACAGCCGTTCGGCGCTGCCGTCAGTGCCGATGCGGAACAGGCCGCCGCGCGCCGCGGCGTACAGGCGTCCGTCGTGAGCGAGCAGCAAGTCGTTGACGTCGTCGAGGCGATCGGCGGCGACCGCCTCGAACGTTTCCGATTGCGCGCCCAGGCGCCACAGCCCGCTGGAACTGGCCAGCCACAGGCTGCCATCCTCGAGCAGGCGCAGGCGGCGCATCTGCACGCCGGCATTCTCGTCGGCGATCGTGAAGCCGCGGATGAAATGACCGTCGACCGGATCGATCAACGCGACGCCGGCATTGCCGCCGACCCACAGGCCGCGCCGCGGATCGATCAGGAGTTCCTGCACCTGGGTCGATCCGGCCGCCCCCGCAGGCCCCGTCGCGACGCGTCGGAAAGCGCGCGTGGCCGGCGTGTGCCGCACCAGTCCGAAGGCGGCCGTGCCGATCCACAGATCGCCGGACGCGTCTTCGGCCAGCGCCGTGACCGGCCCCTCCGGGGGGCTGTCGGGTTCGTCGCCGGAGTGCTCGTAGGTCTGGAAGCCGTAGCCGTCGTATTGCTGCAAGCCGCCAGCGGTGCCGATCCAGATGAATCCGCTGCGGTCCTGCAGGAAGGCGAGCACGGAATTTTGCGCCAGGCCGTGCTCGGTGCCGATCGTCTGGAAATAGAAATCACGCTGCACCGCACCGCCGTCGGCCCACGCCGAGGCAGCGAGGCAGCCGAGCAGAAGGATGCAGCACAAGCTCAAACGCCGGCTTGGCCGACTCGCTAGCGACGTCAAACCGCGCATGAACAAATGGTGTCGCCCTCCGTAAGCGTCCGAGTGTAGGCAAACACGGGCGACGGCGCCACGCATTGCGGAGCGCGGTTTACACTGCGCGCAGCCCGAACCGATGCCGCCATGACCGATTCACGACTTCAGCACGCCGAACTCACCCACGCCGTGCGCTCCCTGCGACTGGGCGTCGACGCCAGCGACCTGCACGGGTCCTTGAGCGGCTATTTCTGCGGTGGCGGCCAGCCGGGCGAAAGCGACTGGCTCGGTGCGCTCGAAATCGACCTCGGCACCGACCTCGCGGCAATTGCACAATCGGTGCAGCTGCGCCGGCTCTATCGCCAATGCCGAGCCCAGTTCGAGGAGTCGCCCGCGAGCATCGAGCCGCTGCTGCCGGAGGCCCCGCTGGCGCAGCGCGCGACGGCACTGATCGAGTGGTGCCGCGGCTTTCTCGGCGGATTCGGCCTGTCCGGTGCCAGCCTGCACACGAATCTGTCGGCGGAGGCGCGCGAGATCCTGACCGACATCGGCACCATCGCGAACGGCAACATCGAAACCTCCGGCAGCCGCGAAGACGAACTGGCCTTCGCCGATGTGTTGGACTTCGCCTGCACGGCAGCCGCCGTGCTGCATCGCGAGCTCGAGCGAGCGCCGCGGCGCTCGCTGCACTGATCCGGCTTACTGGCGCTGAAATTCCCGCGCGCGCGTGTACCTGCGCTTAGAATGCGCAGTATCGCCCCGCTCGAGCGTAGCCGCGAACCGATGTCACGATGATCGAAGCCAAGGAGTACGCGCGCCGCCGCCGCCAGCTGATGCGCATGGCCGGGCCCGACGCGATCGTCATCGTCGCCGCCGCGCCCGAACGCGTGCGCAACAACGATGCGCACTATCCGTATCGGCAGGACAGCGACTTCCATTATCTGACCGGCTTCGCGGAACCCGATGCGGTACTCGCCCTGGTGCCGGGGCGCCAGGCCAGCGAGACGATTCTCTTTTGCCGCGAACGCGATGCCGAGCGCGAGCGCTGGGATGGTCCGCGTGCCGGTACCGAAGGGGCGGTCGCTCAGCACGGGCTGGACGATGCGTTTCCGATCGACGACATCGACGACATCCTGCCGGGCCTGATCGAGGGTCGCACGCGCGTTTACTATCATTTCGGCCGCGATACCGAATTCGACCTGAAGCTGATCGGCTGGGTCAACCGCGTGCGCGCGCAGGTGCGCCATGGCGCGAAGCCGCCGCACGAGTTCGTCGCGTTGTCGCATTTGCTGCACGACCTGCGCCTGTACAAATCGCGCGGCGAACTGCGTCTGATGCGCAAGTCGGCGAAGATCGCCGCCGCCGCGCACGTGCGCGCGATGCAGGCGACGCGGCCGGGCATGAACGAACACGCCGTGGAAGCCGAACTGCTGCACACGTTCCGCCGCCACGGCGCCGTGCCGAGCTACGAGCCGATCGTCGGCGGCGGCGCCAACGGCTGCGTGCTGCATTATCGCGCGAACAATGCGCCGCTGGCGGATGGCGATCTGCTGCTGATCGACGCCGGCGCCGAATACGAATGCTATGCCTCGGACATCACGCGCACGTTTCCAGTCAATGGCCGCTACACACCCGAGCAGCGCGCGCTGTACGACCTCGTGCTCGCCGCGCAGCTCGCCGCGATCGAGGAAGTGCGCGCCGGCCGGCCGTTCGATGCCTACCACGAAGCGGCGGTGCGCACGCTCACGCGCGGCCTGGTGAAGCTCGACCTGCTCGGCGGTAGCGTCGAGAAGAATCTGCGCGAACATGCGTATCGAAAGTTCTACATGCACAAGACCGGACACTGGCTCGGCCTCGACGTGCACGATGCCGGCGACTATCGCGTCGACGGCGAATTCCGCGTGCTCGAACCCGGCATGGTCGTCACCGTCGAACCTGGCCTGTACATCGCGCCGGACTTGAAAGGCGTACCGTCGAAGTTTCGCGGCATCGGCATCCGCATCGAAGACGATGTGGTCGTAACGACGGGCGAGCCCGAGGTCATTTCCGACGGCGTGCCGAAGGATGCGGATGCGATCGAGGCCTTGATGGCGGCGGCGCGATGACGGCTTGGCGTGTGTTGCCCGCGCTGCTCGCGGGTTTGTTCGCAGCGAACGCTTCCGCGCTCGAGTCCGAACCCGCCGCGGCTTCCGCGGCGAGCTCGACGCTCGACTACGGCTTGTTCGGCACGCTGCATCTGAGCCGGCCGGCCGGCGACATCGCGCATACGGTCGTCCTGGTGTCCGATCGCGACGGCTGGACCGCGCGCCAGGACGCGCTCGCCGCGGGGTTGGCGGCGCAGGGTGCTTTCGTGGTCGGCATCGACCTGCCGGCGTATCTGACGCGCATGGAAGCGATCGGCGACAAGTGTGCATTCCCGGCGGCGCATTTCGAGGAAGTCGCGCACTGGGTCGAACGTCACGAAGGCGTCTCGACCTACACCTATCCGCTCGTCGTCGGTGACGGCGCCGGTGCCGCGTTCGCCTATGCCATGACGGCGCAGGCGCCGGCCGGCACGTTCGAAGGGCTGATCACGCTCGGCTGGGATTCGAGCCAGCGTTTTCCCAAGGTGTTCTGCCCCGGCGATGCCGGCGCGATGACCGCAGCGGCCGACAAAGGCGGCTACCGCATCGTGCCGGTCGCAAAGTTTCCGCTGCCGTGGCTGCCGCAGCCGTTCGCGCAGGACGCGCGGCTCGGCGGTCTCGGCGCGCTGCTCGCGCAAGCCTGGCATGCGCTGCACAGCGCCGTATCGCTTCCGCTCGCGCAACCCGCCGCGCGCGACGCCGGCAGCGAACTCGCGCGCACGTACGCACGCTGGCGCCGCGGCGAGGAAGCCTCTACTGCCGCACTTCCCGACGACGTCGCCGATCTGCCGTTGACCGATATCGCAGCGACTTCCGACGATGCGGAGGGACGGCACCGCATCGCGATCATCGTGACCGGCGACGGCGGCTGGGCCGGACTCGACCGCGGTGTCGCCGACGCGCTGACGGCGCATGGCGTGCATGTGATCGGCTTCTCCACGCTCAAGTTCTTCTGGCAGAAACAGACCCCGCAAGCCACCGCGCAAGCGCTCGCGCGCGTGATCGCGCATTACGGCAGGAACGACGCGCAGGCCGGTTTCGTGCTGATCGGCTACTCGTTCGGCGCCAGCCTCATCCCGGTCATCGTCAATCGCCTGCCGGAGCCGTTGCGCCAGCGCGTGCAGGGCGGCGTGATGATCTCGCCGGACGATGAAGCGGTGTTCGAGATCCATGTCGGCGACTGGTTCGGCTCGACCCATCACGACGAGGCATTGCCGATCGGGCCGGAGATTGCGGCGTCGAAAGTGCCGCTGGTGTGCGTGCATGGCGCCGACGAAGACGACAGCTTCTGCCTGAAACCGGCGCCGCCGCAGATGCGCGTCGTCGCGCTGCCCGGAGGCCATCACTACGACGGCGATTACGACCAGCTGGGTGCGCTGATCGTGAAAAGCCTGCCGCCGGCGCCGGCGGCTGCGACGCCCTGAATTCCCGACGAGGAATGGCGCACGACACGGGGGCGCTCGCGCAGTAGACCCTTTTTGGCGTCGAATCCGCGTGAAAGCACCGCCTGCTGCGACCTGTAAGAACTAGCAGGTTCCCGCTCCGTCCCGCGCCGGCTATTTCTAATCGCGTTGTCGAGCGCGCGCTGCCTATGCGCGCTGGCGCAATGCGGCGGCATGCGCGCGAAGGCCGCCCCTGCTCGGGGCGTATCGGTCGTCGAAGCGGCATTCCGCACGCACTCGCCATCCGGTTCCGTCGATCCAAATCGCCGGCGCTCGATTCATCTGCGAGGTGCGAACCATGAAAAGCGGGACACTGCGAGACGCTTCCCTGCGGCATCGCCTGGCGGCCGCTGCTGCGCTCACCGCGCTGCTGCCGGCGATCCCCTCGGCGCCGCTGCATGCGGCAAGCATTCCGATCCCGAACGGCGATTTTTCCGCCCCGGGCAACGTCGGCCAGATCGGCGGCGGCCTGCTCGGCGCGGCCGGCACCGATGTCGTCATCGGCAGCGGTCCGTGGTCCGGCAGCTATCATGGCGTGCTCGGCCTGCTCGCCCCGCCGCAGCTCGGCATCGGCGCGGCCGGCGCGACGATCAGCGGCATTGCGGGCATCAACATCCTGCAGCTGCTCGACAACGGCGGCTATTTCAGCCAGACGCTGGCGCTCGCTTATGTCCCCAACCAGCACTATGTGCTGAGCGCGCACGTGGATGCAGGCACGTTGCTCGATGTGGGCCTGCTCGGCGGCGGCAATATCGGCCTGGCCCTGCGCGCCGGAAACATCACCCTGGCCTCGACGGCCACCGCGCCGCCGCAATTGATCACCCTGTTGCCGCTCGGCGGCACGCAGTTCCAGCTGAGCCTGGCCTTCGATTCGGCGGACAGCGTGAGCGGCAACATCGGCGTCCAGCTGCTCGGCACGCCGGACAATCTGATCGGCGTGAGCCTGCTGTCGTCGGTCACCTACAGCAACGTCACGCTCGATGCCAGCGCGATCGATCCGACCGCGGGCGCTGTGCTCGGCGTCGATGGGACGCTGCAGCAGGCCGTCGTCGCACAGCCGTTCGCCTTGCCGCTCGCTGTGCAGGTCGTCGATGCGCAGGGTGACGGCGTGCCGAATGTCGAGGTGACGTTCACGGCACCGGCGAGCGGTGCCAGCGCGACGCTGTCGCCGAGCAGCGTGACGACCGATGCGAACGGCTTGGCGTCGACGACCGCGACCGCGAATACGGTGGCGGGCCGCTATACGGTCAACGCAACCGTCGCTGGCGTCGATGCGCCGGCCAGTTTCGCCTTCACCAACCTCGCCGGCCCGCCATCGTCGCTGACACCGGTCGGGCCGGGAGCCGAGCAACGCGCGACGGTATCGACCCCGTTCGACGAACCGCTGGTGGTCGGCGCCACCGACGAGTTCGGCAATCCGACACCCGGCATCGTGGTCGATTTCAGCGCGCCGCCGACGGGTGCGTCCGCCACGCTGTCGCCGACGAGCGCGACCACCGATCTCAACGGGCTTGCCCAGGTTGAAGGCACGGCGAACGCGATCGCGGGCGACTACGTGGTGACGGCGGCGGTCGAAGGCTCCGCCGTGACGGCCGCGTTCCCCCTCTCCAATACCTTGCCGGACGGCACCACGATCGATACCGACGGGGGTGGAAATCCGCAGTCGGCCGATCTCGGCGCCAGCTTTACCTGCGCCCTGGTCGCGCACGTGGAACAGCCCGGCGGCGGCGCCTTCGCCGGCGTGCAGGTCGCGTTCGAGGCCCCGACGAGCGGCGCCTCGGCGCTGCTGTCGAACGGCATCGACAGCGGCACATCGGTCACGGCGACGACCAATGCGCAGGGCGATGCGCTCGTCTCGTCGAGCGCCAACCAGATCGCCGGCGAATATGCGGTCACCGCAACGCTGGTCGGCGGAGTCGGCACCGATCCGGTCAGCTTCACTCTGCGCAACGTCGAATCGCTGATCTTCGCCGAGGGCTTCGATGGGCCCTGCACGCGTCTGCCTTGAGCGGCGCAAAGGTGGCGCAACCGCCGGTTGCGCCACCGAAGCTGAGGAATGCGTCGCGGATTGGAGCGATGGGTGCTTGGAGTCCACCATGGCGCACGCTAGGCTAAGCCCGGAAAACGCGCAGCAGGGGCGCATCGATCATGGCAAGTGCAGCACTACGCGTGGCGTTCGCACTGGGTGTGTCGTGGGCATGCACCGCCCGCGCCGGCACGTTGGAGCAAGATGAAGCAAGCATGGAGCGCTTGATGCAGGCCGAACGCGCCGCCGCTGCGGCGAAGAATCAGCCCCCTGCAGGCGCCGCCAAACCCGCCACGGATCGTGCCGCGAGTGAGCCGGCGCCGATCGCTGCGGTCGTATTCGCGCCGTCGCCTTCCTCCAGTCGCGACTGGCTCTCGTCCGGGCAGATGCCGAACAGCGGACTCAGCTTCGGCGATCTCGCCCAGCACGTCGGTTCGCGGGTGTCGATCGTCACGGCCGGCGAGCACGTGCACAACGGCATCATCAGCGCGGCGGACGCACGCCAGGTCACCTTGCGCGTCAAGCGCGCCGGCGGCCAGGCGACGTACGCGCTACCGCGCAACCAGATCGTCAGCATCGCCTTGCGTTGAGCCTGTGCGCGTTCAGCGCGTGCGTCGTGCGCACGCAGTCCAAATTGCGCGGCTCAGCGTCCGCCGGCGAGGAACCGCCGATAGCCGCCCGCGACCAGTGCAGCGATGTCGATCAATAGCCCCGGCACCCACAGCCCGCGTGGGTAGGCGAGATACGAGCCGACCCATTCCGGACCGAATTTTTCCTTGTAGCGGCGCAGGCCCTGGTAGTTGTAGAAGCGGCCGCCGTACTGGAATGCCAGTGCGGCGAGGCGTTCGTTGACGCGCGCATACGGGTTGTCGCCGACGGCCGACAGCGGCGCCATGCCGAGACTGAAACTCGTGTGGCCGCGGTCCTTGGCCCACTGCATGACCTTGGCGAAGAGGAAATCCATCGTGCCGCGCGGCGCGCCGTCGACGTGGCGCATCAGGTCGACGCTGGCGGTGCCGTTCGGGCCGTACGGCGGCAGCACATTCGCGAACGCGAGCAATTCGCCGTCGCGGCGTACCAGGGCGAGCGGACTCCAGGCGAAATAATCGGCATCGAAATGGCCGAGCGAAAAACTCTTTTCGTGCGCACCCTTGTCGGCCAGCCAGGCATCGGAGACACGCTCCAGTTCGGTCATCAGCACGGTGTCGAACGGTGGTTCGAGCAACTCGAACGTCAGGCGTTCCTTGACCGAGCGGTTGACCGCCTGGCGCAGGTCCTCCCAGCGCTTGCCGGCGAGGGTGAATTCGTCGAGGCGGATCGTCGCCAGCTCGCCGAGCTTGAACAGGTCGAAGCCGAGGTCGTGGTACAGCGACAGGTCCGGCTCGAGGATTTCGTAGAACACCGGCACGCGGTCCTGCGCATCGGCGAACTGGCGGAAATCGAGGATGGCCCGCTTGATCGCCGCCTCTGGACCGCTCGGCGAGCCGAGCGCGACGAGGCGGTCGCGCACCGCGCCGTAGGCGACCACGGCGTGGTTGTCGGCCGACCAGAACAGGTGCTTGTCGCCCATGAACGACAAGTGCGCGAATTCGCCGCCGCCATGCTCCAGGTAGACGCTGCGCGCGCGCTCGAGCTCGGCGTGCGGCGGCAGCTTCAGCGGCGGCCGGCGCACCGAGAACGATTGCCAGATCAGGTAGATCACGAGGCCGAGCACGGCGGCGAACAAGCCGCGGCCGATCTTCGAGGAATGCTCGCCGATCCCGAAGTACCAGAGGTCGAAACTGTCGTCGCCGAGCACGGCCCAGACGCCGATCGCGAAGAACGCGAGCACGACCACGATCAGGCCGGTCAGCCAGGTGAACGTGGTCAGCGAGGTCAGGCTCATCGCGCGCTGGGTGAATTCGCGTTTGCGCGTGCGCAGCAGCACCGCGATCACCAGCAGGAACAGCGCTTCGCCGAAATGCAGGCCCTTGGTCACCGCGAGCAATGCGCCGACCACCAGGGTCACCGAGGCGAGCCGGTAGGCGACGCGCAGGCGCCCGTCGATGCCGCGGCCGAGGCCGAGCAGCAGCACGCCGGTCAGGATCGACAGCCAGTACGAACTCTCGACCGCCGCCAGCGGCAGGTGCTCGCGCACGACCTCGATATGCTCGTGCACCGCCGGGATCGCTGCCGAAGCGAGCAGCACCAGCCCGGCGAGGAAGGTCAGCACCGCGAGCACGCGGATGCCGAAGCCGGCGAGCAGGCTGGCCGGCAGACCCAGCATGCCGAACAAGGGATGCGTGCGCAGCCGCTCGGTCGCGCGCGCGACCGCCGGCAGGCGTTCGGCCAGCATGCCTGAGCCGAAGTACAAACCGGCGAGCAGCGGCAGCAGATAGTAGGCGATGCGGAACAGGAACAGGCCGGACAGCACCGCGGCGCTCTCGTAGCCGCCGCTGGTCAGCGCGAGCAGCATCAGCCCGTCGAAGACGCCGAACCCGCCCGGGATCAGACTGAGCAGGCCGAGTGCCTGCGCAGCGGCGAAACTGCCGAGCATCGGGCCCGGCTTCACGTGCACGCCGGACATGTACATGCACGCGTACAGCACGCTCGCCGCGAGCAGCCAGTCGACGAACGAGAGCAGCGTCAGCCCCAGCTTCAGACGCAGCGGCGGCAGTTCCATGCCGCGCGGCAGCCAGCGCATCAGGCGTCTGCGCGTGGTCAGCACGAAGAAAGCCGGCAGGTAGAGCGCCGCTGCGACGAGCGCGGCGATCGCGATCCAATGCGTGGTCGCGCTCGGCGTGATCGGCGTCGAACCCAGCGCGAGCGTTGCGATGATCAGCACCGACAAACCCAGCGGCAGCGACAGCACCTGCAAGCCGATAAGCGCTGCGCTGACGGCCAATTCGATGCGGCGCGACGAGAAGCCGAGCAGACGCACGCCCGAGCCGACCGCACCGGAAAGATTGAGCGTGTTCGCCAATGCATTGGCGACGAAGGCGAGGCTGAGCATCTCGCGCGCCGACATCGGCACGCCGAGCCAGCGCGCGATCAGCACATCGATCAGGCCGGTGAATGCGACCGCGATCAGTGCCAGCAGCGCGACGCCGAGCGCGGGCAAGGTCGGCACCTCGAGCAAGGTGCGCTGCATTTCCGGCAGGTTGAATTCGTCGATGCCGCGCACGACCAGCCAGCTGACCAGCAGCAGGAACGCAATCGGCACCAGCCAGCGCAGATACGCGCCCCAGCCTGATGCGGCTGGATGGTCGGGATTGGCGGCGGATTCGGTGCTCATGCGGAGACGATCTTCCCTGCGGCACTGCCAGTGTAGCGGTGCCGTGTCGACGGCCGTGAATGCAGCCCCTGCGCTAGCGCGGCGCGCCGGTGCCAGGCAGGTCGTTGACCGCATCGATGTACTGCGGCATCCAGTTCTTCGGCACGCCGAAGCCATGCCCGACCTTCGGCAGCATGACGGCCTTCGAGTCCTTCTGGCCGGCGGCGAATTCGGCGGCGAACTTCGGATCGCAGACCTGGTCGGACTCGCCCTGCAGGATGCGCCAGGGCGCATCGACGCTGTCGCGCTTGTCGAACACCCAGGTCGGCGGCTGCGCCTGCCAGTGCTGGGTGAGGCCGCCGCGGCCCGGGCAGAACGCCTTGTGGATCAGCAGATCAGGGCAGAAACCCAGGCTGATGCCGCCGCCGAAGCGTTGGCCGGCGTCGGCGGCCAGTGCGGCGTAGGCGAGCGTCGCGCCGGACGAATAGCCGATGATGAGTGGGCGCGTCTGCAGCGGCAAACCGAGCTGGCGCACCAGATCGGCGCCGAGCTTGGCAAGTACGCCGTCGGCATCGCTGCAGGCCGCGTCGCCGGCATCGAGCGCCTTCAGAAATTGCGGCGTGCTGAAGCCGGCGACCCAATAGCCGAGCGCGACGGTCTGATGCGCCATGTCGGTCACGCCGAGATTCCAGCCGCCGTCGCCGGAAGCGAACAGCACGAGGCCGCGCGCCGCTTCCTTCGGTCTGTAGATCGCGACTTCACCGAAGCCGCCGACGTTGATCCAGCGATCGACCTGCGCGTCGCGCGGCGGCGGCGCCTTGTGCGCTTTGGGCTTGGCGGGTTTATTCGCCGCGGCGGATGTCGGCGTGTCGGCAGCGAACGAGAAGGGCGAAACGCAGAGTGCGAACAGCACGACAGCGATCAGGCGGATGGGGCGGATCAAGCGGAAAGTCCTGCGAAGTTTCGCGCACGCTAGCGGATGTCGATGCAGGTGTCACGCCGGGCGCCATGAACCCGCCGCTGGCCGAGGCGATCGCGTGATCCACTCGATCGATCAGTGCGGCGGGTTTTTCTCGTCGGCCTGCTTGCGGGCCAGATCGTCTGCGTGCAGCTCGAACCACATCGCATTGAGGATCGCGAACGCGCAGGCGAGGCCGAGGCCGAGAATCCAGCTGAAGTACCACATTGGAAAAACCTCCTGTTTTCGAGATTGGGGATTTGTGTTTGAGATGGGGGAAGCAAACGAGTGCATTCTTCAACGCTTCCACGAATCCCCAATCCCCGATCCCGGCTCTTCAATACATGCCGTGCGACTGCTTGATGTGAGCCAGCGTGACGCGCCCGCGCAGCACATGATAGACCCAGCTGGTATACGCGAGGATCAGCGGGAGGAAGATCGCGGTCGCGAACAGCATCAAGCCGAGCGTGAGCTTGCTGCTCGACGCGTCCCAGACGGTCAGGCTGCTGCGCGGATCGAGTTCCGACGGCATCAGGAACGGAAACAGCGCGAAGCCGGCCGAGAAGATCGTTGCAGCGACCGCGCCGGCACTCGCGACGAAGGCCGTGCGGTGGCGGCCGCGGGTCGCCAGCAGCGGTGTCAGCAAGGCGGCGACGATCGCGACGGCGGCGGCGGCGCAAGCCCACACGCCGAGCGGGCCGTCGGCCAGCCAGCTGCCGCCATGCTCGACCTGCTTCAGGAGCGGATTCGACGGCGCATCGACGAGGGCAGGGCCGACGATCGCATAACCCTTCACGCCGAATGCGAGCCAGGCGCCGGCGATCACGTACAGCACGACGAAGGCCGGCGCGAACAGGCGCAGCAAGCGTTCGGCGCGCCGCGCGATGAGCTCGTCGGCCTTGAGCGCCGTCCACGCGGCGCCGTGAGTCAGCAGCAGCGTCACCGAGACCAGGCCTGCAAGCAGCGGGAATGGCCGCAGCAGTCCGATCAAGCCACCCTCGTACGTCATGCGCAGCGTCTGGTCGTAGCGGAACGGCACGCCGAGAAACAGATTGCCGAACGCGACGCCGAAGATCAGCAGCGGCACCAAGCCGCCGACGGTGAGGATCCAGTCCCAGCTTTCGCGCCAGCGCGGCGAGGTCAGCTTGTTGCGGAAGTTGAAGCCGACCGGGCGCACGATGAAGGCGAGCAGCACCAGCAGGATCGCGAAGTAGAACCCGGAGAACGATGCCGCGTAGAGCAGCGGCCACGCGGCGAACACCGCGCCGCCGCCGAGGATGATCCAGACCTGGTTGCCCTCCCAGGTCGGCTCGATCGTTTCCAGCAGCGCGCGGCGTTCGTCGTCATCGTGCGCGAGGACGCGCAGCAAGGTGGCGATGCCGAGATCGAATCCGTCCATGATCGCGAAGCCGGCCAGCAACACGCCGAGCAGCAGCCACCAGATCACGCGCAAGGTTTCATAGTCGAACATGGGCAAGGCTTCCTGTTCGTTCTGTTCTAGGAAACGATCATTCCCGGCATCTGCCGGGACGCCACAAGTGCTTGCAGCGAAGACTTCATGCGACCGCGACCGCCGGCGGCGCGTGCACGGGTTCCGGCGCCGGCGGCCACATGCCGAGGCCATCCGGTCCCTTGCGCGCGTACTTCAGCATCAGCATCGCATCGACGATCGCCAGCGCGGTATAGAAGATCACGAAGCCCGCCAGGCTGGTCGCGACCTGCGCCGCCGATACCGACGATACGCCGAGCGCGGTCGGCAGCACGCCTTCGATCGCCCAGGGCTGGCGGCCGTGTTCGGCGACGATCCAGCCGAGTTCGATCGCGAGCCATGGCAGCGGCAGGCTGTACAGGGCCGCCTTGAGATACCAGCGATGGCGATCGAGCTGGCGCGTCGCCGACAGCCAGAACGAGAACCCGAACAGCGCGATGAACCACATGCCGCAGCCGACCATCAGGCGGAACGACCAGAACAGCACCGGCACATTCGGGATCGTGCTGTCGGCTGCCTTCTGGATATCCGCCGCGGTCGCCTGGGTCGGATCGTCCAGCACGCGCTTGAGCAGCAGGGCATAGCCGAGATCCTTTTTGTGCGCCTCAAACTCGGCGCGCGCCCGCGCATCGTCGCGATTCGCCTGCAGCGCCTGCATCGCGCCGTAGGCCTTCGTGCCGCTCTCGATGCGCTGCTTGGCTTCGGCCACCAATTCCTTGATGCCGGGCAGTACGCCATCGATCGAGCGTGTACCGATGATGCCCATGACCCAGGGAATATGGATCGCGAAATGCGTCGTGCGCTCGGCGACGTCGGGGAAGCCGAACACGGTGAACGAGGCCGGCGCGGGCTCGGTCTCCCACATCGCCTCGATGCCGGCGAGCTTCATCTTCTGGTTTTCCGACACCGTGTAGCCCGACTCGTCGCCGAGCACGACGACGCTGAGCGCCGCCGCGAGGCCGAAGCTCGCCGCGACGGTCATCGAGCGCTTGGCGAACTCGACGTTGCGGCCGCGCAGCAGATACCAGGCGCTGATCGACAGCACGAACATCGCGCCGAGCACGTAGCCGGCGCTGACCGTGTGCACGAACTTCGACTGCGCGACCGGATTGAACACGACCTCGCTGAACGAGGTGACCTCCATGCGCATCGTGTCGATATTGAAGGTGCTGCCGACCGGATTCTGCATCCACGCATTGGCGATCAGTATCCACACCGCCGAAAAATTCGTGCCGAGTGCGAGCAGGAAGGTGACGAGCAGGTGCTTGACGCGCGAGAGCTTGTCCCAGCCGAAGAAGAACAGGCCGACGAAAGTCGCTTCGAGGAAGAACGCCATCAGGCCTTCGATCGCCAGCGGCGTGCCGAAGATGTCGCCGACGTAGTGCGCGTAGTACGCCCAGTTGGTGCCGAACTGGAATTCCATGGTGACGCCGGTGGCGACGCCCATCGCGAAATTGATGCCGAACAGCACGCCCCAGAACTGCGTCATGCGCTTCCAGATTTCGCGGCCGGTCATCACATAGACCGCTTCCATGATCGCCAGCATCCACGACAGGCCGAGCGTGAGCGGCACGAACAGGAAGTGATACAGCGCGGTCAGCGCGAATTGCAGGCGCGACAGGGCGACGACGGTCTCATCGATCATGCGGGGCCTCGGCGGCAGGAGCGAGCAGGTGCTGCTGGATCGCAGCAGGCGCCGTATCGGCGCGTGGCTGCGGGCGGATGCAGATCACCCACAGCAGGGTAAGCAGGACCAGCTTCGCGACGACGATCGCCGCAAACTCCAGGCCGAAGCGCCGGCCGCGGCGACCACGAAACCAAGAGGACGGAACTCGCTGCATCGGGAAGTCCATTCTGGCCGCACAAAGTGTACTTGTTTGCGGCGCCCAGGGCGCGTGGTCGCTTGTCGCAAGCGACAGCAGGGCGCCGGCGCGGTGGACGGGAGGCCGGCCTAGAGCCGGCGCATTCGAAACGAATTGGGCGAAACGAGCACCGCGAGCCGCCAGCGGCGCGCCGGCGCCAGTGATCCGCTCACGCGCCGGTCGACGTCGTCATGCTCGACAACGCGAGGGACGTACGGCCCGAGAGCGTTCGGTCCGAGCAGCATGCGTCAGCTCGACGGGTGCCGGCTGCAAGCGCAGCGACGAAGATGCAGCGGCGCGCCGGTGCGACGGGATCACTGCGTAGTCGCTTGCGCCTCGGCCAGCGCGGTGAACGCCGCGCGCGTCAGATTTTCCGGCGCGTCTTCGGTGCACACGACATCGTCCTCGATGCGGATGCCGCCGTACTTGCGGAATGCATCGACCTTGTCCCACGCGACTTCCTTCGCCGTCGGTTTGTTCTTCAATTCGGCCAGCAGCAGATCGATGAAATACAGCCCCGGTTCGATCGTGACGACCATGCCCGGCTCGAGGGCACGCGTCATGCGCAGGAAGGGATGCCCGGCGGGACGCGCGAGCGTGCCGCCACTGTCGCTGGCCTGGAAACCCGCGACGTCGTGCACCTGCAGGCCGATCGGATGGCCGAGGCCGTGCGGGAAGAACGCGGCCGAAAGACCGGACTCGACCGCGCCTTCGGCGCTCGTGCGGATGAAGCCGTACTCGCGCAGGATGCCGGCAAGCACGTGATGCGCATGGAGATGCAAGTCAGGATAACTCTGGCCGGCGCGCACCTTGGCGGCAAACCCTTGCTGAGCTGCGTCGAGCGCATCGATCAGGGCATGGAATTCGCCGGCTTCGTCGGCTGCGTAAGTGCGTGTGATGTCGCTGGCATAGCCGTGGAAACTGGCGCCGGCGTCGATCAGGAACGAGCGGCTCTGCGCTGGCGGCGCATGTTCGAGCCCGGTGTAGTGCAGCACCGCGCCGTGTTCGTTCAACGCGACGATATTGCTGTACGGCAAGTCGTTGTCGGTCTGCCGCGCGGCGGCCAGGTACGCGATGTGGATGTCGAATTCGGACGCGCCGGCGCGGAACGCGCGTTCCGCCGCGCGGTGCGCGCGCGCACCGATCTTGCTGGCGACACGCATCATCGCGAGCTCGTATGCGGTCTTGTAGCTGCGCTGGTAATGCAGATAGTTCAGCACATCAGCCGGATTGTTCGGCGCGAAGCCGTCGAGCGCCGCGCCCGTTTCGCCGATGATCGCGCAGCGCTCGGGATCGTTCGGCAGCAGGGCGCGCGCGTGTTTCGCCTCACGGATGATCGCGATGTCGTAATGCTCGACCCAGTAGCCGGCCGGCGCCTCCGGCACCACATGCCAGTAGTCGTGCGGCTGCAGGTAGATCAGCTGCGGCCTGCGTCCGGGCGTGTGGACCAGCCAGCAGCCCGGCGCCTGGGTTACCGGCAGCCAATGCTTGAAATGCGCATTCACCGCGAATGTGTACGGGCGGTCGTCGAGGAACTGATAGGCCGGCTGCCCGGCCGCGATGACCAGATGATCGTAGCCGCCACGCAGCAGCGCCTTGTCGCTGCGCGCGATCAGCGCGGCGAGGTGTTCGGCGTAGAGCGGATGCAGGTCGGGATGATGGGTGTGCATGCGCAATCCTCGGCTATTGCGCGATTGTGCGCCGGCCGTTGCATTCGTAAAAGCCGCACGAACGGCTCTGCCTTGCCCATCGGCCGTGCTGAATTCAGCGGTCCCGGTCGCCGCCTGCGCCATCGAAGCCGTCCGCGAAGATGGAATCCCAGGGCACCAAGACGGTCGCTGCGGCCGAACGCACGAAGGTCGGGCCGACCGCCTCGATTTCGATCGTCGATGCGGCCTCGCTGCCGTCGCGCGTCAGCTGGCCGACGAAGTAGGCCGTGTTCGGCGTGCCGCCGAGCCAGCTCGCACTGCCGTCCGCGTGCCGCTGCAGCACGTTGTAGGAGTTGATCGGATCGGGCGACGCGCTCCATTGCAGGCGCAACGTCGCGCTGTCCGGCGCGGTTTCGTTCTTGCTGACCAGCTGCGCGTCAGTCGGCGGCGCCGGCGTCGGCGGCGGCGATGCGTACACGCCGAGGCGGCCGATATGCATCGTGTACGCCTGCGATGTCGCCGCGGGATTCACGCGCAGCGAGATCGTCGAAAGCGTGCGTCCGGCATAGGCTGTCAGTGCAAGCGTGCGCGCATCCCAGCCCGTTCTGGTCGCATCACCGATATCGAGGTATTCGACCGTCGTCGGCGCGTCTGCGAAGGTGAGCCCGACCTGCAGATGGGTCGGGCCGCCGACCTCGCCCGGATCGTAGGCGATCACGAAAAGGCTGTCCGCATCGAGCGCGAGCTGGGTCTCGTACAGCGTGATGTCATTGACCGCATCCAGCGTGCCCGACAGCTTCAGCGAGGTGCCGCCCCAGTAGGACTCGCTCCAGTCCATCGCCGGCGTGAGCTTGCTGCCGCTGCTGCGCACGATCCAGCGCCAGGTCGGCAAGACGTCCTGCAGGCTGAGATTGTTCCACTCCGACGTCGACATGGTTTCGCCGTCGAGCGCGTACAGGCTGCCCTGGCCGGTGTTGAAGTTCGTCACGAACGGGAGCGTGGAAATCGGCGACGTCGCCGGGATGTAGTTCGCAATGCCTTTCCATGCAGCCGTCGTCGTCGTGTTGCTGGGATCGCCGTTCGGGCCGACCCACATGCGGTTGTCGCGCGTGTAGAAGTTCGCCACGCTGCTGGAGGAATTGAACGTCCACTCGGGCCGGTACAGGCCGAGCGAGGCGACATGCGGCGAGCCCTCCGGAAACAGCCCGTTCCAGTTGACATTGGTGTTGTAGCCGTTCGACTCGACGTCGGCGCCGGCATACAACTCGTACGGGCTGCGTCCGAGCGTGGTCGCCAGCGCCGCCGAACTGGCGAGGCCCCCGGTCGTCCAATTGAAATTCAGGAACATGTCGTTGGAGACGACGTTGCTGCCGTCCTGGAAGAACATCTGGTTCTGTGCATCCAGCGCGTTCTGATAGGCGATCGCGCCCGTCTGCGTCATCGAGTCGTACCAGACGATGCGCAAGCTCGAATGCGCCTGGAAATACTCCAGCATCGCTTGCATGTCGCTCGCCAGCGCCGCATTGCCGCCTGAGGTTTCCTGGTTGATGAACCAGCCGTCGAAGCCGTAGTACTCGGCCGCCTGGATCATCTTGTCGGCAACCGGAAAGGTGTCGCCGTCGCGCTGCACGAAATCGTGCACCCATTGGATCTGCCCGCCGAACGCATTCGGCGGCAGGTAGACGTTGCCGAGCACCGGCACGCCGTTGCGATGAGCCGCGTCGATGACCGTTGGATTCGGCGCGAGGATAAGCCCTTCGCCGGCCGAACCGCCCCAGAACACCAGATAGTCGACGTACTGCCAGTAGTTCAGCGCGTAATAGTCCATCGTCGCGGAGCCTTGCGACGGATTGAACGAGGTCGGCGCGAACGCGACCAGCGACGTGACGCGACCCTGGTCGGCCAATGCGTGCGGATTGACGTTCTGCGCGGGGTCGGAAAAGCGGGCGCCGAGCGGAACGGTCGAGCGGTTGTACGCGGCGTCGGGATCGGTCGCCGGATCCCAGCTCAGCAAGGTGTCCGGAAACCAGTAGCCGACATACGGTTGCCCCGGCAACGTCTGCGCCGGCAGCGGCGAAGCACACGCGACGATCGCAAGCGACGCAAACCAACGCCATGGCCGCACGGACATCGTTCGATCCTCGGGAGACGGCCGCGTTGCGCGGCGGGCGAGCCTGCCGATCTTAAGAGTCGCCAGCGCGCGCTCGCAAGCGCAATTTGTGCAAAACGCTACGTCGTATACGTGCGCGGACGCGAGTCCCTGCACCTGTCTGCGCGTTCAATCGCGCCGCGTCTGCGCCCGTGGGAATTCGCGGCGCAGCCAGTCGTCGAGCATGCGCTTCTCGAAACGCAGCGGATCCGATTCGCTCAAGGTGCCGCGGTTGAGGAAGGAAAGATCGCGCAGTTTGCGCTCGCCTTCGCGCAGCGTGGCACCGCTCGCGTCGGTGAGTTTGAAGCGCAGGTCGATCATCGGCGGATAGATGTCGCTGACGACGCGGATGTCGTCCCACTGCGGGCCGCGCCACGGCTCGTAGCTGCCGGCGCGGCGGACGTTGGTGAAGGTCACATCGAGGTGCTGGCCCGCGGCGAGCCAGTGATCGCCGCGGCGCTGCAGGTATTTGCGCAAGTCGCCGAGCCACTGCTCCGGCGGCGTGCGCCCGATCGACGGTCCCGGCGCCTCGCGGATGTCGGCGAAATCGGCCGGGTTGGTCCAGTTCACCTCGACGCGCGCGGTATCGGCGGCCGGCTCCGGCGTCGCCGCCGCACTGAACGCGGCGAATGCGAGCCACGCGGCCGCCAATCCCAGGGATACGCGCCGGTTCTTCGACCTGTTCATACGACACCTCTGGCTGGCCATGCGCCGCGCATAGGCGAAACATCGTGACGCGCCGGCGGCATTCAACAGGACGCCGCAGCAGGCCCGAGCGTCGCCGTGCGCTGGCCGCGCCCGGACGAACATGGTTGAATGGCGTCCTGAAGCGGGGGTGCCCGGAGCATGGGCTGAGAGAGACCCTTCGAACCTGATCCGGCTAGCACCGGTGTAGGGAAGCTTCGATACCGGCGCCGCGCGTCGGCATTCGACGCCCTCGCTCGGATCGTTTTTCACGAGGAGCTGTCGATGAATGCCTTGCCCGCCGCGCTGCTGCGCGAAACCGCCGAACTCTCCGAAACCGTCACGCGGCCGATTCCCGGATCGCACAAGACCCATGTCGAGGGATCGCGTGCGGATCTGCGCGTGCCGATGCGCGAGATCGCGCTGGCCGATACGCCGTCGCTGTTCGGCGCCGAGCGCAACGCGCCGTTCGCCGTGTACGACACCTCCGGGCCGTATACCGATCCGGCCTATCGCGTCGATCTCGCTGCCGGTCTGCCGGCGCTGCGCGCCGCCTGGATCGACGAGCGCGCCGATACCCGGCGCCTGGCCGATTTCACGTCGCCGTTCACGCGCCGCCACGCACTGGCGCCGCAACTTGCCGAGGTACGCTTTCCGAACGTGCCGAAGCCGCGCGTGGCCAGATCCGGCGCCAACGTGAGCCAGATGCATTACGCGCGCCGCGGCCAGATCACGCCGGAAATGGAATACATCGCGATACGCGAAAACCAGAAGATCGATGCGATCCGCGAAGCGCATCTGCTGAAGCAGCATCCGGGCGAAGGCTTCGGCGCACGCTTGCCGAAGCTGATCACGCCGGATTTCGTCCGCGACGAAGTCGCGCGCGGCCGCGCGATCATTCCGAACAACATCAACCACCCGGAAAGCGAGCCAATGATCATCGGCCGCAACTTCCTGGTGAAGATCAACGCGAACATCGGCAATTCCGCGGTGACCAGTTCGATCGCTGAGGAAGTGGAGAAGATGGTATGGGCGATCCGCTGGGGCGCCGACACCGTGATGGATCTGTCGACCGGCAAGCACATCCACGAGACGCGCGAGTGGATCCTGCGCAACGCGCCGGTGCCGATCGGCACCGTGCCGATCTACCAGGCGCTGGAGAAGGTCGGCGGCGTCGCCGAGGACCTCACCTGGGAGCTGTTCCGCGACACGTTGATCGAACAGGCCGAGCAGGGCGTCGACTATTTCACAATCCATGCCGGCGTGCGCCTGCCGTTCGTGCCGCTGACGGCGCGGCGCGTCACCGGCATCGTCAGCCGGGGTGGTTCGATCATGGCGAAGTGGTGCCTGGCGCATCACAAGGAAAGCTTCCTCTACGAACGCTTCGAGGAGATCTGCGAGATCATGAAGGCGTACGACGTCGCGTTCTCGCTCGGCGACGGTCTGCGTCCGGGTTCGATCGCCGACGCCAACGATGCCGCGCAGTTCGCCGAGCTCGATACGCTCGGCGAATTGACCCAGGTCGCGTGGAAGCACGACGTGCAGACGATGATCGAGGGCCCCGGCCACGTGCCGATGCACCTGATCAAGGAGAACATGGATCGTCAGCTGGAAAAATGCGGCGAAGCGCCTTTCTATACATTGGGACCGCTGACCACCGATATCGCCCCCGGCTACGACCACATCACCTCGGCGATCGGCGCGGCGATGATCGGCTGGTACGGCACCGCGATGCTCTGCTACGTGACACCTAAGGAGCACCTCGGGCTGCCGGACAAGCAGGACGTGCGCGACGGCATCATCACCTACAAGATCGCCGCGCACGCGGCTGATCTCGCCAAGGGCCACCCGGGCGCGCAGGCACGCGACAACGCGCTCAGCAAGGCGCGCTTCGAATTCCGCTGGGACGACCAGTTCAACCTCGGCCTCGATCCTGAGAAGGCGAAGGAATTCCACGACGAAACCCTGCCGAAGGATGCGCACAAGACGGCGCATTTCTGCTCGATGTGCGGGCCGAAGTTCTGCTCGATGAAGATCACGCAGGACGTGCGCGACTACGCTAAGGAACACGGCCTCGGCGAGAATGACGCGCTCAGCGACGGCATGGCCGGAAAAGCTGCCGAATTCCGCGCGGCGCCGGACGTCTATCGGCGCGCCTGAAGCCGGGTATCCTATCGGGTCGCAGGCGGGCGCTTCGATCGTCGGCATGCGCCGCGCGTATCGATGAGTGTTTGCATGAAGCTTCCAGTTCCGTTCGTTCAATTGCCGCTGAGGTTCGACGCGCAGGCGCTGCTGGCGGAAGTCGAGCGCCTGGACCAGAGCCTGTGGCGGCCGCACCCGACCGGCATGCCGGGCAACAGCGCCTTACCGCTGGTGACATCGGAAGGCGACCCGGCACGCGGCGATTGGCTGGTCGGCCCGATGCGGCCGACGCCCGAACTGCAGCGCAGCCCGTACCTGATGCAGGTGCTGGCGAGCCTGGAAGCGGTGATCGGACGCGTGCGGCTGATGCGCCTGTCCGGCAAGGCCGAGGTCCATACGCACGTCGATACCGACTACTACTGGAACGAGCGCGTGCGCGTGCACGTGCCGATCCTGACCCAGCCTAGCGTGCGGTTTTCCTGCGCCGATGCGCAGGTCAACATGGCCGCCGGCGAGTGCTGGATCTTCGACACCTGGCGCATGCACCACGTGCTCAATGACAACGATTCGCCGCGCATCCACATGGTGGTCGACTCGGTCGGCAGTGCGGCGTTCTGGGACATGGTCAACGCAGGGCGTCCGCATACGGCGCCGCGCGCCGGCTGGCAGCCGCGCTTGGTCGGCCCACCGAATGGCGCCGCGCCGGTGCCGATCTTCGAATCGATCAACAGCCAGTCGCCGATGAGCTATTGGGAATTGCGCGGGCATGTGTCGTTCCTGTTCGGCGAAGTCGATACGCACCCGCGCCTGCCGGCGGTGGCGCAGATGACCGGCGCGTTCGTCGGCGCATGGCAGTCGCTCTGGTACGCGCACGGCGCGGACGCGGCGGGCCTGCCGCAGTACGCGCGGCTGCTCGACGACTTCCTGGCGCGCGTCGCGCCCGCGGCGCGCGGCATTCCGATGCGCAACGGCGCCGACCTCTCCGACGGCCTCACCGGCATGTTCAAGCGCGCGGTCGCACGCACGCAGACGATCGCGATGACCGAGGAAGGCTCGCGCAGCGCGCCCGTGCAGGCGGCGCCGATGCGAACGGCGGTGAACGCCGCGCGCCGTGAATTCGAGCGGCCGGTGTTCATCATCTCGCCGCCGCGTTCGGGCTCGTCGCTGTTCTTCGAAACGCTGGCACGCAGTCCGACTGCGCACACGATCGGCGGCGAGAGCCACGGAATTTTCGAGGGCATCGCGGCGCTCGATACGGCGCGTGCCGGCTACGCATCGAACCGCCTCGATGCCGCCGCTGCCACGCCTGAAGTGGCCGACGAGCTGCGCGCGCGCTTTGCGGCGCGCGTGTTCGATCGCGACCGCAATCCCCCTGCACCCGGCGCGATCCGCCTGCTCGAGAAAACACCGAAGAATGCGCTGCGCGTTCCGTTCCTGCGCGAGGTGTTCCCCGACGCGATGTTCGTCTATCTGTACCGCGATCCGCGCGAGGTGCTGGCGAGCATGCTGGAAGCGTGGGAATCGGGCGCGTTTCGCACCTACGCGCAACTGCCGGGCTGGACCGGCTTGCCGTGGTCGCTGCTGCTGACGCCGGGCTGGCGCGATCTGATCGGTCAGCCGCTGCCGCAGATCGTCGCGACGCAATGGGCCGTGACGACGCGCGTGCTGCTCGACGATCTGGAACAGGTTCCCGCCGCGCAGCGCTGCGTCGCCCGCTACGATGCCCTGATCGCCGATCCGGCCGCCGAAGCGGGACGCATCTGCACGTCGATCGGTTTCGCGTGGGACCCGCCGCTCGGGACGAACCTGCCGCTCGCGAGCCATACCGTATCGGCACCGCAATCGGGCAAATGGCGCCGCCGCGAGCAGGAGGTGCTCGCAGCGCTGGCCGGCGTGGAAGAGACGGCAGCACGCGCCGCGCGCTTCGCGCAACGCTGAGGGCGGACGCCGTGGATGTGGTCGCCGCGTGATGCTTGAGTTTTCGAATTCGACGTGACAACGGCCGCTAGGCCTCGAAACGGAATCCGAAGTCCTCGATCACGGAACCGTCCCGCTGCGCGACGAGCCGTGCCGTCGCGGCATCGTAGTAATCCTGGAATGCGCCATGCACGGACGTGTTGCGCGGCGCCTCATGCTCGACGAAGTCGCGCAATGATGCCGACGCAAGAATGCCGACGCCCTCGATGAAGCGCAGAAAATCCGTGCGTAGCGACTCGGTGCGGCCGATGAAGAGGCCCTCGGCATCGCCGGCATACATGTAGCGAAATAAAAAACTGTAGAACCCCATGCCGCTGCCGCGGATCGGCGCCAGCGCGAAATTCGGCAGATTGAGGCCCTGCCCGGTGTAGGCGTCCGGCAGCAGCGACAGCAGTTCGTCCAGACAGCCGTTCTCGTCGCCGAGCAGCAGCAGATTGCGCACCGTTGCATTGAAATCCAGCCGGCCATTCGCGCTCGCGCAGCGAAACAGCGCGTTCGGCTGGCGCCGCTGCGACTGAAATGCATACCAGGAAACGTAGTAGCTCCAAGGATTGCGCACGAACCCGATCACCGGCAGGTCGGTCAGGGCAGGCGGAATCAGGGCTCGCGGAAGGTGATAGCCGAGCTGTCGCGCATCCGGAAAGAAGCGCAGCAGGCACTCGTTGACGAACGTGCCGCCGGATTTATGCAGGTGGACGTGGATGAAACGCGGGGTCGTTATCATGCCCCGGCTCAAGCGACGGCTGCGGTTCCGCTGAACAGCCGTGCGCGGACCGTTTGCTCGTCGATGCCGAGATCGCGGTCCGCCGCCGCGAGCAGGGCGAGCAGCGCAGGACTCGGCAGGAAATCGCAGATCAGATGCATGCGTGCCTGCTCGTGATCGCCGTTCCAGACGCCGTGAATGGCGGAATTGTTGAGCGCCCAGATCTCGCCCGGCGCCATCCGGTAGCTCAATCCGGATGCATACATCCAGGTCTGCGGATTCGTCGCGATCGGTACGTGGATGCGGATCGTCTGGCCGAAATACGGCGCCTGGTCGATGTGCGGGAGGATCGTCGCGCCGCCTGGCAGCAGCGCGAGCAGGCAGCGCATCGGTGGTGCGGGGATGTGCGTGCGGATCAACGCCTGCGCATACGGAAGATGCGCCAGCGCATCGCGGTCCTCGACCGGCAAATCGCCGTCGGCCGGCGCATAGCCGCGCAGGAACACGGCCTGTGCAGGCGTGTGAACGCCGACGCGACCGCCACGGCTGCCCCACAGCGCATCCGGCATCGTCCGGACTTCGGCGGCGAGGAGTTCGACGTCGCAGCGGATCGGAAGGCGGATGCAGCCGCCGATCAGGCTGTTCTTGTCGAGAAGCGGCTGGCCGGGAATCGAACGCATGGCGACGTTGGCAGGCAAACGGATACCGGGCAGGATACAGCACTGCCTGCGGCCTGGCTCGCCGAGCTCCCGCCGCGCGCCAGCCTCGGCACCACGCGGCAAGGTTGCGGCAGAAATAGGCCGACGGCGGCACATCGCGGCTTTCGCCGCGGGACGCCGCAACGACGCAAAGCCTCGTCACCGATTTTCTCGATCGAGTATTGTCCACGTCGGCGGTCGCATCGACCGCGGGATTGCCGCCGACGCCGCCGAGCATGAGGAACGCGCTGTGAACGAATCATCGAAACTCCCCGTTCGGGGCAACTGGCTTCTGCGCAGCATCGGTATGCTCGTTCTGCTGTACGCGGTCGGCGTGCTCGCGTTGATGTGGTGGTGGGACTACGAACCGCCGCATTTCGACGTCACTGCCAATGCGCAGGCGTTCGCCACCGCCAAGCAGCAGCCGGTCGTCGTCGGCAGCGTGACGACGTCCGCGTTGATGACCTGCGCGCAGACTCTGCTCGACAAGCGCGGCGGCTATCTCAGCAACGACCGCTTGCCGCCCGGCGTGCTGATGGACAACGTGCCGAACTGGGAATTCGGCGTGCTCACCGCGACGCGCGATCTGGCGCGTACGCTGCGCAACGACTGGAGCCGTTCGCAGACGCAGTCGGTGGAAGACAAGGACCTGCAGGAAGCCGAACCCCTTTTCAGTTCGCCGAACGACCGCTGGCTGCTGCCGAGTTCGGAGAGCCAGTATCGCAAGGCGATTGCGCATGTCGACGGGTATCTGGTCCGTCTCGCCGACCACGATGCGACGAACGCGCAGTTCTATGCGCGCGCCGACAATCTCGCCGACTATCTGCAGATCGTCTCGACGCGGCTCGGCTCGCTGTCGCAGCGGCTGTCGGCCGCTGCCGGCCAGGTGCGCATCGACACCGACCTCTCCGGTGACCGCAACGCGCAGCAGTCGACGCCGGCGGCGAGCCCGCGACTGGTGCAGACGCCCTGGAACAAGATCGACGACAACTTCTACGAAGCGCGCGGCTATACCTGGGCGCTGCGCGAGCAGCTCGAAGCGGTGCGCATCGACTTCGGCCCGGTGCTGCACGACAAGAATGCGCTGATCAGCCTGGAGCAGGTCATCCGCGAGCTGGAGGAGTCGCAGAAACCGCTCGGCAGTCCGATTGTGCTGAATGGTGCGCCGTTCGGATTCTTCGCCAATCATTCGCTGGTGATGGCGAACTACATCTCGCGCGCGAACGCGGCGATCATCGACCTGCGCGAACTGCTCAAGCGCGGCTGACGAAATGCCGCACGCGACTGCAGGTGTCGCGTGCTTGGTGTACCGTCGCGCCCTCCGCGCGCAGCCCAGACCTTTCGAGTGACTTCCAGCCCGACTTTGCCTTCGCTCGATGCTGCTGCGGCGCCCCTGTGGCGGCGTCTGCTCGAACACCCGCTGTTCCTCGGCACCGTGCTGCTGCTGCCGATCGTCTGGCTGCTGTGGCCGGTGCCGATCGACGAGACGCGCTACCTGGCCGTCGCCTGGGAAATGCGCCAGACCGGCGAGTTCCTGGTGCCGCATCTGAATGGTGCGACCTATGCGCACAAGCCGCCGCTGCTGTTCTGGCTGATCAACCTCGGCTGGCTGTTCACCGGCGTGCACGCATGGACCGCGCGCGCGATGACCATGCTGTGCTCGATCCTGAGCCTGTTGCTGCTGCAGCGGCTCACGCTGCGCCTGACCGGCTCGGCGAGCGCTGCGCGGATGTCGATGTGGGCGCTGCTCGGCGCGGTGTATTTCGCCGGTTTCGCCAACGCCATCATGTTCGACGTGCCGCTGACGACGTGTGTACTGCTCGCCGTGCACGGGCTGTGCGATCTGGTCGATGGGCGCACACGCCGTGGCATATGGCTGACCGGCGCCGCGATCGGGCTCGGCATCCTGGTCAAAGGGCCGGTCATGCTGCTCGACATCGCATTCGTTGCGCTCGGCGCACCGTGGTGGAGCGGCAAGCTCGCCGATCGGCGCGGGCATTATTTCGGCGCGTTCGCACTGGCGTTCCTGCTCGGTGCCGCGATCGCGCTGGCATGGGCGATACCGGCGGCCCTGCATGGCGGCGCGGACTACGCGCGCGCGATTTTCCTGAACCAGACGCTCGACCGCATCGAAGGCGCCGTCGGCGCGAGCACGCATGGGCGCCCCTGGTGGTGGTACTTCGCGGTGTTCCCGCTGATGCTGCTGCCGTGGCCGCTGGTGATCCGCGGCAGCTGGACCAAGCTGCGCGCGCTCGCGGACGAACCGGCCCTGCGTCTTGCGCTGATCTGGGTGGTGCCGACCTTCGTCGCGTTCTCCGCGATCGGCGGCAAGCAGCCGCACTATCTCCTGCCCGTGGTGCCGGCCGTCGCGCTCGGCGTGGCCTTCGCCTACGAGCGCGCGGCGCTGCAGGTGCGCAGCGGATTGTTCGCGCTGCTCCTCGTGCTGCTCGGCGTGCTCGCTGCGGCCGCGCCTTATTTCGCCGCCTTGCGCGGCAATCTCGAGTATTTCGAGGAGGCATCGCCGACCTGGGGCGTCGCGCTCGTCGCGCTCGGCATCGCGGTGCTCGTATGTGCGCGGCGAGCGCGCACGCCGGTGTGGCCGGCGCTGGCGATGCTGGTGGTCACCTTGCTGGTCAAGCTGGCCGTCATCGAAGGCCCCGGCCAGCGCTACGACATGACGCCGATCGGCGAACAGATCGCCGCCGTGCAGCGGCGCGGCCAGCCGATCGTGCATCTGGGCTGGCATCACGGCGTGTACGAATTCGCCGGGCGCCTGACCCAGCCGCTGGAAACGCTCGATGACGTCAAACAGCTCGATGCCTGGGCCACGCTGCACCCGGATGGACTCGTCGTGACGTTCTACCGGCGCTACCGCTTCCGCGCAGCGCCGATCTTTTCGCAGCCGTTCCGCGGTGTCGAGGTTTCGATCTGGAAGGTCGGCGACGCGCTCGCATCAGGCCGCGATCCATCCGTCGAGCACACCCGCGAAGCCGGCGAAGACAGCTCCGACGATTGAGCACGCCGGTTTGTCGCGGCGCCGTCAGAACGCGGGCTTGTCCGGCGCTGCCGTGTAGCGTTCGACGCCGGCGAGGATCTCGCGCTTCGCCTCGTCCGCGCCGACCCAGCCTTCGAGCTTGACCCACTTGCCCTTTTCCAGGTCCTTGTAGTGCTCGAAGAAGTGGCCGATGCGCTCCAGCCAGTGGCCGGACACCTGGCCGATGTCGGAAATGTGCGCGTAGCCTTCGAACACCTTGGGGATCGGCGCGACCACGAGCTTTTCGTCGGCGCCGGCCTCGTCGGTCATGCGCAGCATGCCGACCGGGCGGCAGCGGATCACCGAACCCGGTACCAGCGGCAGCGGCAGGATCACCAGTGCGTCGAGCGGATCGCCATCGCCGCCGAGCGTCTGCGGCACGTAGCCGTAGTTGCACGGATAGCGCATCGGCGTCGACAGCACGCGGTCGACGAAGATCGCGCCGCTCGCCTTGTCGACTTCGTACTTGACCGGTTCGGCGTCTTTCGGGATTTCGATGATGACATTGATCTCTTCCGGCACGCGGGCGCCGGCGGAAACGCGTTCCAAGGCCACGGGTCTTGCTCCTGAATAGTGAAACTCCGGCACGCGCGGGTACCGGAGGAAAACGGGCGCGAAGGATAAGGCAAACCTTGCGGCAGTGCAGCAGGAGCGATCGGCAGGGCTGGTGTATTGCGCGCCGAAACCGTTGGGCGTTCGCGACGCGATGCGAAGTAAAGAGCGAGTTCCGCAATGAAGAATCGGCTCTGCTTCGGTGACGACCTGGATGTACTGCGCGAAGACGTTGCGCACGAATCGATCACTCCGAGCGCTCTCGATTCGTTCTGGCTGTTCGAACGCAACGCCAGTGTCAGTAGTGATGTCGGCATGCAACGACGTCCAGTTGCCGCTGCTGATGCGGTAGACAAGTCGGTTGCTGTCGTCGATACGGCGCGACCAGCGACCGGCTAGTCTTCCGCGCAGAGGTTCCGGTTTGCCGATGCCTTGAAACGGGTCGCGCTGGCAGGCGCGGACCAACCGATTGATGCGATCCAACGTCTTGTCGTCCTGGCGCTGCCTATAAAGGTAATCCTCCCAGGCGTCCGCCTCGAAGACGACAGACCTGACCACGCGTCTTCCCGGATGGTCTTTCGCGCAACGGGGCTTTCATTGCGGCTGACTTCTTGCGATACGTAGCGCGCGGTCCTGCACGTGCGTCGTTTCGACTGGATCGAGCAATTCGCGCGCGAGACCCTTGCCTGCGTCGAGCTGTGCGATGGATTGCAGCAGACGCCCCGCATCGGTCGGACTCGCCATCAGGTATTCGGTATCGCGCGAGCTGTTCCACGTATCCAGCGACATGACCACCACGTCGCCGGCATCGCGGCGCGTGATGATCGTGACACCCGCATCGTTGACGACGCGGTCGAGCACATCCTTCAGATTGCTGCGGGCTTCGGAAAAGTTGACGGTCCGCATCGAATTGACCTGTACCAGTTACCGTACAAGTCTGCGCCGATGTCGCTCCGCGTCAGCGGCGCTGCCGTTTCCACCATGCAAGCGACGACTCGTTTGGCTCGCGGGGCGCGTGCGTCAGGACGCGTCTTCAGCCAAGGTTGGCATTCATGACGTGAGGATCGAGCCTTTCCACCAGAAAGAGGCTCGACCATGTCGGACGAAAGCAGCAAGACCATCTCGGATCACCTGACCGACACGTTGTCGCAACTGAAGGAAATGCGGCATTACTCGAAAAACAACGTCGAACGACTCACCGCGGCATGGATGCTGTTCGACGGCGAACTGGCCGAGTTGAAGCAAACCGACAAGATCGACGATTTGATGAGCAGGCAGAGCCAGATGCACGACGCATTGGAGACGACGATCGCCGAGTTGGAAGAAGCCTTGCAGAAATTGCAGCCGGAACCCGCCGAATGAGCATCACGCGGTGACTCGCACGCAGTGCTGTCACCCATTATCGACTGAGGCCGTCGCGATCAGGATTTCAGTGCCTGTTTCAGCTTTTCGGCCTGCTCCGGAAACCATTGCCCGTTCTGCTCGAGCACATCCGCTACGACCTGTTCGGCATCGGCCTGACGCTTGAGTGCCTTGAGCGCCTTCACGCGCACCATGGCGACGGCGAGACGGTTCTCGCCATACGCTTTGTCGGCGGCCTGTTCCAGCAGCGGCAGTGCCTTCGCCGGCTGGTCTCGGTCGAGCAGGCTCTTGCCGTAGCGGTACGGGTAGACGTAGTCGGCGGGATAGGCGGCGATCAGTTTCGGATACAGCGCATCGAGCTCGTCGTTACGCTTGGCGCGCGTCAGGTACACGCGCAGGTTGTCGGCGAGATTGCGGTCCTTGGCGAGATCGTCGCCGAGCGACTGCCGCGCAGTTTCGATCGCTCGATTGAGCAGCGCCGCTGCGGCCGGACCATCGCCGAGTTCGGCATCGACGTCCGCCGTCGTGATGACGCTGCTGCGCTGGTCCGCGCAGGTCGGCTTGGCGACGAACACCTGCTTCCAGAGCAGCTGATCGAGCTGAATCTTCTGCTGTGCGAGCAGCAGCTTGTAGTCGTCCGACGCATTCGTCTTGCCGGCTTCGAGCAGCTGGTCGACGACATACGGGCGATCGCAGCCGATGTCTCCGGCGAGCACGCGCTTCGCGGCCGCCACGATGGCCGCGTCGTCCTTTGCCTGTATAGCGGCGGCCAGTTTCAGGCGATCGACCCAGAGCGCGACGGCCTTGTCTTTCGCAGCGCCGTCGCGAACCTTCGAAGACAGGCCGGCGTACCAGTCCAGGCCTTCGCGACCTTCGCCACGCGCCTGGTACGAACCCAGCACGGTCGCGATGGCGCGAAGCGAACCGCCTGCCGCACGACGCTTGAACTCGTCCAGCGTAGACCCGCTGGCGAGAATCGTATCGAGGGCAGGATAGAACGTCTCGCGCGGCTGCTCGGCGAGGATGCGACCGAGCTCGACGCCATTTTCGTTCAGCACGACATACGCCGGCAGCGCCTTCACCTGCAGCTTCTTCATCCAGGCAGCGCCGTCGGGCGAATCGGCATCGACGGCGGCAACCACGGTCTTCGCCTCGACGGCGTCCCATTCCTTGCCGTTCAGCACATGCGTCGCCATGAAATAGCACGAGTAGCACCATGGCGCGTGGAAATCGAGCAGCACCGGCGTGTGCGCCTTCTGCGCGCGCGCCAGCGCGGCGTCGACGCTCGGCGGGGAGGTTTCGGCCGCGTGCAGCGGGACGGCGAACGCGAATGCCAGCAGGGACGGGGCGATTTTCATTTCGATGCCTTCAGGTGATCCCAGAGGAAAGAGTAGGCGAGCGCGTGCATGAACGCCGATTGCTGGTTGTCAGCCGCGGCGCCGTGCCCGCCTTCGGTGTTTTCATAGAACCAGACGTTTTTGTAGCCGAGGGTTTGCTTCATCTTCGCCGCCATCTTGCGTGCCTGCACCGGACCGACGCGATCGTCGCTGGTCGCTGTGTAGAACAGCACGGGCGGAGCGTCCACGTCCTTTTTCACATTTTGATAGGGCGAAAACTTCTGGATGTAGCGCCATTCGTCGGGCTGGTCCGGGTCGCCATACTCGGCGATCCACGAAGCGCCGGCGGAAAGATGCGTGTAGCGTTTCATGTCGAGCAGCGGCACTTCGCAGACGATCGCTCCGAACAGCTGTGGATACAGCGTCAGCATATTGCCCATCAGCAAGCCGCCGTTGCTGCCGCCCTCCGCGCCGAGATGCGCGCGCGACGTGATGCCGCGCCTGATCAGATCTTCGGCGACGGCAGCGAAGTCTTCGTATGCACGCGGGCGATTCGCCTTCAACGCCGCCTGGTGCCAGCGCGGTCCGTATTCGCCGCCGCCGCGGATGTTGGCCACTACGTGGACGCCGCCATGCTCGAGCCAGGAGCGGCCGACACTGCCGCTGTAGCTCGGCTGCAGGGACACCTCGAAGCCGCCGTAGCCATACAGCAAGGTCGGGTTGCTGCCGTCGTTCTGCATTCCCTTCGGCGCGATCACGAAGTACGGCACGCGCGTGCCGTCCTTCGACGTGGCGAAATACTGATGGACCTGATGCTTCGCGGCATCGAAGAAGGCCGGTGCCTGTTTGATCGGTTCCGCATCGCCGTCGCCGAGCGTGCCGTAGTACAGGGTCGTCGGTGCGAGATAGCCGCTGACGGTGAGGAAATACGCATCGTTGGCGTCCGCATCGACAGCGCCGGCTTCGATCGTCGACAGCGCCGGCGCGCCGCCGAGCTTCTCGCGCTTCCAGTTGCCGCTCTGCGGCGTCAGCACGTCGAGACGGCTGACGACATCGTCGAGCACGTCGAGGATCAGGTGGTGGCGCGTCCACGAATAGCCGGATAGCGAGGTCGTCGGCGTCGGTTCGAACAGCACGGTGAGCTCGCGCTTGCCGGCCATGAAGCCATCGAAGTCCGCCGCGAGCAGTGCGCCGGAGGCGTAGGTCTTGCCGTCGAGCGTCCAGGCGCTGCGCAGATGCAGCAGCAGCCATTCGCGATGCGCATCGACGCTGGCGTCGAGCGGCACGTCGATCTTGACCAGGTTGCCGTCCCTGCCGCGCTGGAACGTCTCGCTGTTGAAGAAATCGATCGTGCGCGTGACGAAGTCGCGCTCGAACCCCGGTGTGAGATCGCGCGATGCGCTGATCGCGAGATCCTCGTTCTTGCCTTCGTAGACAGTGATAGCGGCGGACAGCGGCGTGCCGCGCACCCATTCCTTGGCGATGCGCGGGTAACTCGATTTCGTCATCGAGCCGGGGCCGAAGTCGGTGCCGACATAGACGTGGTCGATGTCGATCCAGGTGACCTGCGACTTTGCTTCCGGCAGCATGAAACCGTCTTCGACGAACGCCTTGTCGACGAGGTCGAACTCGCGGATGACCGAGGCATCGCCGCCGCCGGGCGACAACGCGATCAGGCAGCGGCGATAGCCGGGCTTTAGGCAGTCCGCACCGTGCCAGACCCAATGCCTACCTTCGGCTTTCGCCAGCGCATCAAGATCGATCACGGTTTCCCACGCCGGCCTATCCTTGCGATATTCCTCGAGACTCGTGCGTCGCCAGACGCCACGTGGGTGCTGCTGGTCCTTCCAGAAGTTGTAGTAATGCGCGCCGATTTTCGAGACGAACGGAATCTTCGCGTCCGAATCGAGCACGTCGAGGATGCGCGTTCGCATCGTCTCGAACGCGGGCGTGTTTGCATACGCTTTCTTCGTCAGCGCGTTCTCGGCCTCGACCCAGGCCAGCGGCCTGGCGCCGTGGATGTCTTCGAGCCAGAGATAAGCATCGCCGCCTGCCGACGGATCAGCGGCGGGTTCGTTCGCGTGGGCGGCGGTGGCGCTGGTCAGGATCATGGCGAGTGCAAACAGCGTCTTCATGGAAATCCACCGGTGGAAAGTGGGACTGCGGCGGAAAAACGAAAGCCCCGCGCGTGCGGGGCTTCGTTTCATTGCTCCGTGCGCGCCGTGGAGGAACCGCGGCGCACGCGTGGAAGCGCCCTTACAGCAGCGGCACCAGCAGCAGTGCCACGATGTTGATGATCTTGATCAGCGGGTTCACCGCAGGGCCGGCGGTGTCCTTGTACGGATCGCCGACGGTGTCGCCGGTGACCGCGGCCTTGTGCGCATCCGAACCCTTGCCGCCGAAGTGGCCGTCCTCGATGTACTTCTTGGCGTTGTCCCAGGCGCCGCCGCCGGTGGTCATCGAGATCGCGACGAACAAGCCGGTGACGATCGTGCCGATCAGGAGGCCGCCGAGCGCCTTCGCGCCGAGCAGGAAGCCGACCAGGATCGGCACGGCAACCGGCAGCAGCGAGGGGATCATCATTTCCTTGATCGCCGACTTGGTCAGCAGGTCGACCGCGCGCGAGTAGTCCGGTTTCGCCGTGCCGGCCATGATGCCGGGAATCTCGCGGAACTGGCGGCGCACTTCCTCGACCACGCTGCCGGCCGCGCGGCCGACCGCTTCCATCGCCATCGCGCCGAACAGATACGGGATCAGCCCGCCGATCAACAGGCCGATGATCACCATGTGGTCGGAGATGTCGAACGTGTAGATCCGATCCGGATGCTGCGCGCCGAGCTTGTGCGTGTAGTCGGCGAACAGCACCAGCGCGGCGAGGCCGGCCGAGCCGATCGCATAGCCCTTGGTGACCGCCTTGGTCGTGTTGCCGACTGCGTCGAGCGGATCGGTGACCGCGCGCACTTCGGGCGGCAGCTCGGCCATCTCGGCGATGCCGCCGGCGTTGTCGGTGATCGGACCATAGGCGTCGAGCGCGACGATCATGCCGGTCATCGACAGCATGGCCGTCGCGGCGATCGCGATGCCGTACAGGCCGGCGAGCCAGAACGCGCCCCAGATCGCGGCGCAGACCGCGAGCACCGGCCACGCGGTCGATTTCATCGAGATGCCGATGCCGGCGATGATGTTGGTCGCGTGGCCGGTGGTCGACGCTTTCGCGACGTGCTGCACCGGCGCGTACTCGGTGGCGGTGTAGTACTCGGTGATGACGACCATCGCGCCGGTCAGCACCAGGCCGATCACCGCACAACCGAAGATGTTCCAAACGCCGTAGGTGCTGCCGGCCATCAGCTGCTGCGTGACCGGGATGAACAGCAGCAGGGCGATCACCGCCGAGACGATGACGCCCTTGTACAGCGCGTTCATGATCTTGCCGCCGGGGCTCGCCTTGACGAAGAAGGTGCCGATGATCGAGGCGATGATCGAGACGCCGCCGATGACCAGCGGATACAGCACCGCGTTGACGCCCGCGTCGGCCGCCATCACGCCGCCGAGCAGCATCGTCGCGATCAGCGTGACTGCGTAGGTTTCGAACAGGTCGGCGGCCATGCCAGCGCAGTCGCCGACGTTGTCGCCGACGTTGTCGGCGATCACTGCCGGGTTGCGCGGATCGTCTTCCGGAATGCCCGCTTCGACCTTGCCGACGAGGTCCGCGCCGACGTCGGCGCCCTTGGTGAAGATGCCGCCGCCGAGACGCGCGAAGATCGAGATCAACGACGAGCCGAACGCGAGGCCGACCAGCGAATGCAGCGCCTGTTCCTGCGTGTGCCCGGTGTGCAGCAGGCCGATGTAGTAGCCGGCGACGCCGAGCAGGGCGAGACCGACGACCAGCATGCCGGTGATCGCGCCGCCACGGAAGGCGACCGCGAGTGCAGCCGGGATGCCGCTGCGTGCAGCTTCGGCCGTGCGTACGTTCGCGCGCACCGAGATGTTCATGCCGATGTAGCCGGTCAGGCCGGACAGAATCGCACCGATCG
>Ga0247776_10000036_pt1 | contig 46802 bp, 32 predicted proteins | sample UWRJL199509C5_FD_179912 | JGI IMG/M metagenome (GOLD analysis project Ga0247776, IMG submission 179912) | Plant litter microbial communities from Arlington Agricultural Research Station in Wisconsin, United States - UWRJ-L199-509C-5 | ecosystem: Environmental > Terrestrial > Plant litter >...
CCGAGCGAAGTCGGAGAGCCCGCCTACCAATGGCTGTCGCGCGGATTGCTGGAAGCGATCATCGCGTTCATCCGGCGGGCGAAGGATGCCTCGTTCGGACTGCGCGGTGCATTCTATGAGTTCCAGTGGAAAGCCGTGCTCGGCGAGCTCGGCAGCGCCAAGCAGCGCGATGTGGACGTGCAGGTCATTTTCGACGCCATCGACAATGCCGCGCGCGATCCGCTCGACAAGAACGAGGAAGCCATCGCTGACGTCGGCATAGGAGCTTTCTGTGACGGCTTCGTCAATGGAAAACTGATGCACAACAAGTTTCTCGTGCTCAGCCGGAATGGCAGACCGGTGTCGGTGTGGACCGGTTCCACCAATCTCACCGAGAACGGCATCTTCGGCCATCTCAATTGCGGCCATGCCGTCGACGACGAGCGCATCGCACAGGCGTATCTCGATTATTGGAACGCCCTGAAGGCAGACCCCGGCGCGGCGGCGCTGCGCACGTACACCGGCCAGCACACGCCGACGCCGCCAAGTCCGCCCGTGGCAGGAGCCACGCCGGTGTTTTCACCGCAAAAGGGCTTGGCCACGCTCAACCGGTACGGCGACCTGGCGGATCGCGCGCAGCATGGGCTGTTCATGACATTTGCCTTCGGCATGAGCGACGTCTTCCACCCGGTCTACGAGAAAGATGACGAGGTCCTGCGCTTCGCATTGATGGAGAAGGAAGGCAATGGGGCTGGTCTGGCGAAAGCGAAGGAATACATCGCCAAACTCAGACGGCGTGCGAATGTGATCGTAGCCGTCGGTCACAACATCGTCATGAACGAGTTCGATCGCTGGTTGAAGGAGATCAGCTCGCCGGTCGCCCAAGCGAATGTCCGCTGGGTGCACACCAAGTTCATGCTGGTCGATCCGTTGAGCGATGACCCGATCGTTGTCGTGGGATCGGCGAACTTCAGCGCTGCGAGTACGGATACCAACGAGGAGAACATGCTGCTCGTCCGCGGCGACACGCGCGTCGCCGACATTTATCTCGGCGAGTTCATGCGCTCGTTCGCGCACTACGCGTTCCGCGAAGCGGTTTATATCCACGCGCAGCAGAGCGGCAATGAAGACGACTGGAAGCCGCAGTTCCTCGCGACCGACGCATCCTGGTTGAACAGGTATGTGCAAGCAGGCTCGGCCGGCGATCTCAAGCGTCGCTACTTCTCCGGGCACTGACTGCGATTGCGGCGTGAGCGTGGTGCAGGAGCCGTGTGGAAGCGCGCGCAGACTTGAAATCGGGAAAGAACCCGCAGGCGCAGCCTTGGAGCGCTGCGTCTGCGGTAAAAGCCTGATGCTGCGGCGGTGCTGCCCCGATGCGTTCGCGCCGAGGGTTAGCGGAAGGCGCGAACGCGGAGGCAGGATGCGGCGGCGCTGGATACGCTGGCTGTAGTCATTGGAAGCATCGACAGCGATCGTTCAGAGGCCGATCGGCTGATGCCTATGCGCGCGGTTGGACCGCGCCGCGTCGCATCGTCTGCAAAGAAGAGGCGACAAAACCGTACATGGCATTCTACGAACGTGGGGAATCCAACGTGGGAGTTCCAAAGCGTCGCCGAGAAAATGAGCGTTCGATGGATTTCCAGGTTTGCGGGATCTCAGAATTTCGCGGGAGCAGAGCCGGCGCCACGGATGGACCGGACTCGCACGTTGCTCCCAAGGCGGCATGAGCCCTGATCCGTTCTGCCAATCTTTCACATCTTATCCACGAACAGTTGGGCCATATAGTCACGTACCGCCGGATACAGAATCAGGAGACTGCCGTGAGGCCTGTCCCGACTTGTCTGCGCGCCGGTGCGGAAGCCGATGGCGATTCCCTGCGTGTTGCGCCCGACTCGCGCCGGACCACCGGAGCCGCGATCGGCCGCCTCGTTGCGGCGTTCCCGCATCTCGCGCCGGAGGCATCGGCGCTACATGACCCTCCTCGGCCCGCATCCCGGCGCGATTCCGCCGCTGCGTCCGTTTCCGCGCGCATCACCGATGCTTTCAGCCAACCCACGGACGGCTTCGCCCGCATGCACTTCAGACCCGTTTTCAGTTTCAGCATCCGCAGGTTCTGCTACGACCGGCTAAGCCGCCGCCTGCTGGTGGACTACTTCGATGGGCGCCAATCGATCTGTGCCGACGTGCCGCCGCTCGTCGTGGCGGTGCTGCAAGGTTCGTCGACACCGGAAACGGTGCTGCTGAGATACACGCGGGCAAAAGGTTGTCCGCAGGCTCCGAAGTGATTCACGCGGCGCGCTGCGGCGCCAGGATCGTCACGGCGCGTGCCTGCGTCGGAATCGGCGCGCGGGTGCGCCGTCGGCGAGCGCCGGCGACGACTGAAGATCGCACTGTGGAGTTCTTTCGGTGCATCGAATCGCCGGAAGAACTCCTCGACGGGACCGCGACCTGACTGCCGTTTTTTCGCGCACGTTCTGGAATGCGCTGCGGCGTCGCTCGTCGCTGGCCGCTTGGGCCAAGTCTGATCGCGAGGACGATGCACACGATCCGACGCACCCATCGGCATGGACAGCGGTGTTTACGACACTGCACGAGCAAACGGGCACCGCTCGCTCGATGATCAATCGATTTTTCCGGCAGCCCGATCCTGCGCCGGAGTTCCGTGAAGCGCGGATCGGCCTCGAGGCTTTGCAGTCGCTCGTCGGTATTCAAGTAGACGGCGAGCACGTGGGAGCGCTCCTCGAAGGCGCGGTCGAGCAGGGCGAAGGCTGTGTCGTTGTCGCCGAGTCCGGCGTGGATGATGGCCACGTTGTACGGAGCGACGTAATGCTGCTTCGCCATCGTCTGCAGTTGATCGAGCACGTTTTGCGCTTCGGCGCGATTTCCCGACACGGCGTAGACGTAGCCCAGGCCAGACCACAGTTCGGTTTTGCCCTCCAGCGTGAGTCCGTAGCGGTGCGTCTCGATCGCTTCGCTCCAGCGGGCTTTTTGCGCGCACGCGCGACCGAGATAGTTGTAGTCGAACCAATAGCCGGGATCGAGGTCGATCGCGCTGCGCAGCTGGCGATCGCCTCGTCCGAGCGGTGGGTGAAGACGGGCACCGATCCGAGAATGCCATTCGCGCCGGTCGACAACGGATCGACGCGCAGCATCTGCCGGGCTTGATCGATCGCTTCCTGGCCTCGCCCCAGCGATGGCAGGAACCACGAGTAATAACCGCGCGCGTCGAGGCTGGAGGGATTGAGCTCGATTCCGGAGTGCGTACAGCGCGAGCGCACCTTTGCCGTCGCAGATATGAGGTTGCCTGGAAATCGGAGAGCTTTCGTGTCGTGCTCACGGACTGGAGCCGCCCGCGGCAGCACTTTCACCTGATCTGTGCGAGCAGCAGGCATCTCAGCGCCGAGATCGGGCATTTCGTGGATTGGGTAGCCGAGTGTTCGAGCCCTTGGACGACCGCGTCTGAAATGCGGTCCAGACCTGTTTGCGCGGGCTTCACGAGGCATCAGACGCCGAGCTTCTGCGCGATCCTACGTCTTCGACCCTGAGCTCTTCGAAGATCGAACTCGCAGCCGCAAAGAATCCGGTCGCAAACCCCGAAATCCCCGCATTCCGGGCATAAAAAAGCCGATTCAGAGACAGGTCTCGAATCGGCTCGGGTGTATGGCGGAGCGGACGGGACTCGAACCCGCGACCTCCGGCGTGACAGGCCAGCATTCTAACCAGCTGAACTACCGCTCCGCGTTGTAGACCGCTTCGACACTTCCGGTGCCGTGAACGGGCGGCGAGTGTAGTGCACTGCGCCGATCAAACCAAGCGGATCATCCTGATCCGTATCGCCCTTCACCTGATGGCGTCCCCAAGGGGATTCGAACCCCTGTTACTGCCGTGAAAGGGCGGTGTCCTAGGCCTCTAGACGATGGGGACGCTTAGGAAACAACCTGTGAACCGTACCGCAAATCTGGTGGAGCCAGCCGGGATCGAACCGGCGACCTCTACAATGCCATTGTAGCGCTCTCCCAGCTGAGCTATGGCCCCGGGAAGGCGCGAGAGAATAGTGACCGCTCGCGCGTTCGTCAACCTAATTCGCAGAACTTCGGCGCATGCGCGCGAACAGGCCGCGCCGCGCATCCTCCTGCGCCGGCACGCTGCCGTGCACTTCGACGTAGCCGATCGCGTGATAGGCATTGATGAAATCGGCGATGTCGGCTGGACTTGCGCCGCTTTGCGCGGCGATGTCCTTGATCGTCGCCAGCTGCTTCAGCATCACCGTGGCGATGCGGAAGTGCTTGGGAAACTCGCGCTCGCTCTGCGGCCAGCGCGACAATTTGTAACGTGCTGCGGGGTCGAGCGCCGCATCGAGCCGGCCTTGGCCGAGCAGCAGGTGCGCCAGCCAGCGCAGCCGCGCATACGGATGCGAGGGCAGCGTCGCAGCGGACGTGGCGAACTCCGCCGCGTTCGGATGCTGGACCTCATCGGGCATGATCGCGCGCGTGCACCAGCCGGCCATCGCTTTCAGGTTGCCTTCGGCGCGCCATGCGCGCTGCGCCGGGTCGAGCAGCAACGTCGGCAGGCCATCGGCGACCAGGCGCAGGCGATTCGTCGGCGAGGTCTCTTCAAGCAGCTCGGTCAGAGCCATCGGCTTGGCCGGCAGCTTCGGTGCGGTGTTCTCCACCGCCACCGGCTTCGAACGCGGCGGGCGGACTGCGGACTCGACCGCAGCGGGTGCCAGCGCAGTCACCCGGCTCGGCGGCGATAGCGGTTCGATCTCGTCGGACTCGAGCGGAACGAGTTCGAACGCCGCCTTTGCCGGCGTCTCGGGCCCAACAGCCGCCGGTCCAATCGCGACCTTTTCGGTCGCAATCGCACCGAGCTTCGCGCCGACCTGGTTCAACAGGCTGACCAGATTCCCGGCGAGGATCGGCTTCGGCAGGCATAGCTCGCCGGCATGCACCTGCGGCGAAGCACTGCAGGCCGCCACCAGGCGACCGCTCGCTTTCGCGCGCAACCAGTCCATGTGGCCGAAGACGGATTCGGCGTCGACCAGCAGCAAATCGGCGCTGGCGTGGTCGCCGATCTGCCACGACGCGTCGAAGCGCTGGCGCTGGTTTTCGAGCAGGGCGGCAACGCGCGAACTGACTTCGGCGTTGGCGCCCACGATGCAGACGGTGCAGGTTTGTGCGGCGGTCATGGCGGTCCCCTTTGCTCACCCGTTCAGGTTTTGCAAAGAGCGTGCCGCGATTTGTGAGGCATCTTGCAAAATGCCGCTTTGTGGACGCGGAGGCCGGCTGCGCGAGGCGCGGCTGGGGCGATGGTCAGGCTTGGAGCGGCTCGGCGGCGGGCACGGCCAAGGCGCGTTCGCGCTGCTGCATATTCCACAATTGCGCATAGCGGCCCTGTTCGGCGAGCAGTTCCTCGTGCGTGCCGCGCTCGACCACGCGGCCGTGTTCCAGCACGAGGATCTGATCGGCATCGACGATCGTCGACAGGCGGTGCGCGATGACCAGGGTGGTGCGGCCCTGCGCGACGTCGGCGAGTTCGCCCTGGATGATCTTTTCGGTGCGCGTATCCAGCGCCGAAGTCGCTTCATCGAACACGAGGATGGCCGGATTCTTCAGCAGGGTGCGTGCGATCGCGACGCGCTGCTTCTCGCCACCGGAAAGCTTCAGGCCGCGCTCGCCGACGCCGGTGTCGTAGCCTTGCGGCAGCGATTCGATGAAGGCGTGGATATGCGCCGCCTTGGCGGCCGCGATCACCTGCTCGCGCGTGGCGTCCGGGCGACCGTAGGCGATGTTGTAGTAGATCGTGTCGTTGAACAGCACGGTGTCCTGCGGAACGATGCCGATCGCGGCGCGCAGGCTCGCCTGCGTCACGCTGAGGATGTCCTGGCCGTCGATCGTGATGCGCCCGCCGCTTACGTCGTAGAAGCGGAACAGCAGCCGCGCCAGCGTCGACTTGCCGGCGCCGGTGGTGCCGACGACGGCGACCGTGTGGCCGGCCGGTATGCGCAGGTCGACGCCGCGCAGGATCGGTCGCGCCGGGTCGTAGTGGAAGTCGACCTGCTCGAAGCGCACATCGGCGCCATTCACGGCGAGCGCCGGCGCATCCGGCGCATCTTCGATTTCACGCTGCTCGCCGAGCAGGGCGAACATGCGCTCGATATTGGTAAGCGCCTGCTTCACCTCGCGATAGACCATGCCGAGATAGTTCAGCGGGATCGACAGCTGGATCAGGAACGCGTTGACCAGCACGAAATCGCCAAGCGTCATCGTGCCGGCGACCACGCCGGCAGCCGCGCGCCAGAGCAGCAAGGTCAGCCCGAGCGTGACGATGCCGGCCTGGCCGATGTTCAGCACGGCCAGCGTCTTCAGGCTTTTGACGGTGGATTCTTCCAGCTTGACCAGGCTGCCGTCGTAGCGGCGGAATTCGTGGCGCTCGTTGCCGAAGTACTTGACCGTCTCGTAGTTCAGCAACGAATCGACCGCGCGCTCGTTCGCCTCGGTGTCGGCCGCATTCGCCGCGCGGTAGTAGCGCAGGCGCCATTCGGTGATCGAAAACGTGAAGGCGATATACGCAGCCAGCGTCGTCAGGGTGATTGCGGCGAACGTCCAGTCGAAGCGCGAGATCAGGATTGCGCAAACGAGGGTGACTTCGAGCAAGGTCGGCAGGATCGTGTAGATCGTCCAGTCGAGCAGGTCCGAGGTCGCGCTCATGCCGCGCTCGACGTCGCGTGCGACGCCGCCGGTGCGCCGATCCAGATGGAAGCGCAGCGACAGGGCATGCAGATGCTCGAATACGCGCAAGGTGATCTGCCGCGACGTACGCGCCAGCACGCGCGCGAACACGATCGTGCGCAGTTCCTGGAACAGCGACGTCGACAGCCGCAAGGCGCCATACGCGACCAGCAGCATCAGCGGAATCAGCAGCGGTTTCGGGGTCAGGTCGAGCTTGTCGATCAGCCCCTTCATGACCAGCGGCACGCCGATGTTGGCGAGCTTGGCCGCGACCAGGAACACCAGCGCGACGCCGACGCGCACACGATACTGCCACACCAGTGGCCACAGGCGTCGGAAAGCGGAAATCAGGCTGGCGCGCGGGGCTTCACTCATCGTCGTTCTTTGCAACTGTCAGCCAGATGGGGGCCTTCTACTCGTTAACAATCCGCTCACTGCTGGCGGCGCTATCATGCGGGCCCCTTCGACTCGGAGTCACGAACATGCGCGCTGTTTCGATTCTCGCCGCCGCCCTGATGGTCGGTTGTGGATTTGCCGGAGCCCAGGAAGCGATGAAGGCTGCCGCACCGATGGCCATGAAAGCCTTGCCGGCGGCCCGCGAAAAGGCGCCGCACGGCGCGAAGGTCTTCATCGAATCGCCGAAGAACGGCGCCACCGTCGGCCAGGACGTCACCGTCAAATTCGGCGCCAGCGGCGTCGAGATCAAGCCGGCCGGCGATGCGACGCCGAACAGCGGTCACCATCATCTGTTGATCGACGGCAAGGAACTGCCGCCGCTCGACGCGCCGATTCCCAACGACGCGACGCACAAGCATTACGGCAAGGGCCAGACCGAGGACACGATCCATCTGGAGCCCGGCACGCACACGCTGCAGCTGGAACTCGGCGACGCCAAGCACCTGTCGTTCGATCCGCCGGTGGTGTCGAAGAAGATCACCATCCACGTGAAGTGACGGCACGATGCCGTTATCCCGTGCAGCACAGGATGTGTGGTGACACGGGATTCACCCGGTGTTCGAATCCTCTGTCCTGACGATGCCGGGTAGAGGGCGTGGCCGCAATCAGTCGATCGCCTCGTCGAACATCAGCTCGCGCACGTAGCGCACCGGCGGCGAGCCGAACGACAGCACAGTGTCGTGATAGCGCTTCAGATCGAACGCATCGCCGCCGCGCTTTTCCGCTTCGCGGCGCAGATCCAGGTGTTCCTGCCAGCCGACGAAGTAGGTCGGCAACTGCGCCGAGGTCAACTGCGCGCGCACCCACTTGGCGGCCGCTTCGCGCTCCTCCTGGAAGGTCTGCACCGTCATCAGCTGCATCGCCTGTTCGCGCGTCATGCCGTCGACGTGCATGGCCTGGTCGAGGATCGCATTCGCGGTTACGCGCAGATCCCATTTGAGGTGGACCAGGCGGTAGAGCGGATCGTCGTCGAGAAATCCTTGGTCGACCATCAGTTTTTCGCCATACACCGCCCAGCCTTCGACGAACGAGCCGGACGACAGCACCGCGCGCAGCACCGACGGATATTTGTTCGAATGCCACAGCTGCAGATAATGGCCCGGCATCGCCTCGTGCACGGTCAGCTCGGCGATCGAGCGCGTGTTGTACTCGCGCAGGAACGATTCGACCTGCTTCGGCGTCCAGTCATCCGGAATCGGCGAGACCGCGTAGAACGTGTCGAGACCCTTGTCGAGCGGTCCGGGTGAATCGCAATAGGCCAGCGCGACGCCCTGCTGGAACACCGGCATCGGAATGATCTTGACCGGCGCATCCGGCAGGCTGACGAAATTTTTGGAGCGCACGAATTCGGTCGCCCTGGCCAGCGCTTCTTCGGCGGTCGCGACGACCTTGTCGCGCGCCGGTCGCTCGGCATACGCCAGTTCCAGCGCCGCCTGGATCACCGCCTGCTGCTGGCTGTCGCTCGGTGTCTCCGGCAGCGCCGGCGCCTTCGGCGTGCCGGCAAGCACCTTGCGTGCGATCGCATACATCTCCGCGCGCGTGCCGGCGAGCTGCGCCTGCGCGCGCGTGCGGATGTCCTGCCGGCTCAGCGTGGAATTCAGTGCGAACGCGAGCTTGGCGTCGTACAACGCAGCGCCGATGCGGAAGTCGCCTTTCGCGTTCGGCACCAGTTGCGTATCGATCCAGGTTTGATTCTCGTCGACCGCCTTGCGCAGGTCGGCAATCGCCGCGTCGAGTGTCTGCCGGTCGGCGTCGGGCAGTTCTTTCGCCTGCGGAACGATCTGTTCGTCGATGATGCCGAGCACGCCCTTGTTCTGCTTGGCCAGCGTTTCCGCGTGGATTTTCGGCACGCGCGCAAGGTCGAGATTGCTGCGCATCTGCGCGAACAGGCCCGGCAGTTTCCGCATGCGCGCCGTCGCTGCGCGCAGGCGCTCCGGCAGCGGCGCGAATTCGCGCGCCATCAGCGTGTACAGCGCGCCGCCGGCGATCTGGCTGTAGACGAGCGGATCGAAAGCCCAGCTCTGCAGGGTTTCGCTGCTCCAGATGTCGGAGCGCAATTGATTGCGCAGGACGCCGAAATCGACCTGATTGGCGCGCGAGAGTTTAGTGCGGTCGATTTTCTCGAGGTCGGCAAGGATGCCCTTGGAGAAATCCAGGCTGGCCTGGCGTCCGGCTGCGCTGAGGTCGTCGAGTTCGCTGTCGAAGCGATGGTCGCCGGTCTGCGTCGCGTTGACCGGATTCAAGCGCATGTAGCCGTCGAGCCAGCGTTGGCCGAGGTTGGCGAACTGCTCGTCCGCACTCGGCGCAGCCGGTGCTGCGGGGACCGTCGCGGGCGCCGCGGCTTGCGGAGGCGATGGCGCCTGTGATGTGCACGCGACGAGCAGCAAGCCGATCGACAACACGTACGGCAGACGCGACATGGCGACACTCCGTTGAAAGGCGGGATGCGCAGCCAGGCCGGGCGGCGTGTGCGCAGCGCACTCTACAACACGCCTCCGACGCGCCGCATGCTGCAATCGCGCAAGCTCACCTGTTTCAGGGCTTGCCAGGCGGTGCAAGGTCGATCGTATAGGTCGCCGTGCCGTCGCCGTTGTCCTTCACCAGGCGGATCGCATGCAATCCGGCGGCCTTTGCCAGATCGAGCTTCGCGTTCGCGGAGGTGAACACGATCGGGCCCGCGGTCTTCACCGATGCGAAGCGCCAATTGCGATCGGAACCGTCCTGCGCGCGCGTCAGGTGCTTGTGTTCGCGCACCCAGCCGATCAGCGCGTCGCGGTTCGCGTCCGGTGCCGACAATACGATGTTGCTGCCGTCGAGTCCGGGGAACTTGCCGCCACCGCTGGCGCGATAGTTGTTGGTGACGACGATGAACGCCTGCGCGGGGTCGACCGGCTTGCCGCGATAGTGCAGGTCGCGGATGCGCGAGCCGTCCGCCTGCGTCACGTCGATCGCATAGGTCAGCTCGTGCTGGATCACGTCGAAGTTGTAGCCGGAGAATTTCGTGTTGATCAACGCCTGTGGCTCACTCTTGGCCGGATCGATGCGGTTGAAGCGGCCGGCCGCGCGTTCGAGCCAGCCTTTCAGTGTTGCCCCATCGATCTTCACCGCGGTCAGCGTGTTCGGATACAGATACAGATCGGCTGCGTTGCGGATCGCCAGCGCACCGGCGGGGATATCGGTGTAGTCGTTCGGTCCGCCGAAACCGCCCTTGAACGGCGCCGCGGCGGAGAGCAGCGGAAGGTCTTTGTACTGCGGCAGGTGCTCTTCGATGTAGCGGCGCGTGTATTCGTACTGTGCGGTATTCACCGGTTGCAGCGCGGTGACGTCGCCGACATCGGCGAAGTAGGTCGTCATCGCGAAGTCGCTGTCGCCGATCGGTGTGGCGACATACTCGCGCGTCGCCTCGTGCACCGGTTGCACCAGCGCGGCGATCGCGGCATTCGCTTCGACGAAGCTGCCGTCGGCCCGCTTGATGTCGCGCACTTCCGAATGCGTCGCGGCCGGATCGATCTGCCAGCGGCCGTCGCGGCGGACCAGGCCGAGCTCGATCACGCCGAGGCTCTTGCCCCAGAAATTGCCCATCACGGCGGGCTTGCCGTGAATGAAGCCGCGCTCGTTGTCGACACCGGGAATATGCGCAAATCGATATTTTGTCGCGGCGCTGCGAGGCTCCGGGAACGAGGTGTGCGAATGGCCGAGCAGCAGCGCATCGATGCCGGGCTCCTGCGCCAGATAGAGGTTGGCGTTCTCCATCGTCGGCGAGTACTGCGAGGCGTCGATGCCGCCGTGCGAAATCGCGATGACGAGGTCGACATTCTGCGCGCGCAGCTTCGGCAGGTAGTCGCGCGCCGCGTCGACCAGGCCTTTGGTGTAGACCTTGCCTTCGAGGTTGTGCTGGTCCCACAGCATGATCGTCGGCGGCGTGAAGCCGATGATGCCGATGCGGATCGGTGCGGTGATTTCGCGGCCGTCGGCGTCGCGTACCTTCATGCTGCGTTCGAGAACCGCATACGGCGGATAGATCGGCTGGCCGTCGCGTTGGCTGTAGACGTTCGACAGCACTTGCGGATAGTGCGGGCCCGCGCAGCGCCGCGTCGGTACGCCGTCGACCTGCATCGGATCGCCGGTGACTTGCGCGAGAAAGGGCAGGCCGTAGTTGAATTCGTGGTTGCCGATCGTGCCGCCGTCATAGCCGAGCGCGTCCATCGCGCGGTAGATCGCCAGCTCCTCGTCGCAGCCGACCGGTTTGACCAAGGCCTGATAGTCGGCCAGCGCAGTACCCTGGATCGTGTCGCCGGCGTCGAACAGCAGGCTGTTCGGATACTGCGCGCGCGCCTGCTCGACCAGGGTCGCCATGCGCTCGAAGCCGAGGCTGGGATCGTCCTTGTCCTGATAGTAGTCGAAGCTGCGGATGTTCGAATGCAGGTCGGTCGATTCGAGCAGGGCGAGCGTCGCGCGCGTGCCTTCGGCAACGCCTCCGGGAGGCTTGGACGGCGCGCCGCCACAGGCGGCGAGCGCGGCGGCAAGCACGATCGGCGAAACGAAGCGCAGACGGGTGATCGAGCTCATGCGGATTCCGATGCAAGGGTTGCGACAGGCGTGCTCTGGTAATCTTGCGCGCCTTTCCAGTCTTCCAAGTCTAACGCGATGACCGTTCGTACCCGTTTCGCCCCGAGTCCCACCGGATACCTGCATATCGGCGGGGCACGCACGGCGTTGTACTGCTGGCTGGAGGCGCGGCATCGCGGCGGCGAGTTCATCCTGCGCATCGAAGACACCGATCGCGAGCGCTCCACCCAGGACGCCGTGCAGGCGATTCTGGACGGCATGAACTGGCTCGGTCTGGCTCACGACGAAGGCCCGTACTACCAGACCCTACGCATGGATCGTTACCGCGAGGTTGCGGCCGACCTGCTCAAGGCCGGCAAGGCGTATTACGCCTACGAGAGCAAGGAAGACATCGAGGCGATGCGCGCCACGGCGATGGCGCAGGGTCTGAAGCCGCGCTACAACGGTTTCTATCGCGAAAGGAACGAACCCTTGCGCGATGATCCGAACCGCGTGCTGCGCTTCAAGAACCCGCTGTCCGGCAGCGTGGTGTTCGACGACAAGGTCAAGGGCCGCATCGAATGGTCGAACGAGGAACTCGACGACCTCGTGCTGCTCCGCTCGGACGGCTTCCCGACCTACAACTTCGCCGTCGTCGTCGACGACATCGACATGCGCATCACCGAGGTGATCCGTGGCGACGACCACGTCAACAACACGCCTCGCCAGATCAACATCTACAAGGCGCTCGGCGCCGAGGTGCCGGGCTTCGCGCACCTGCCGATGATTCTCGGTCCGGACGGACAGAAGCTGAGCAAGCGCCACGGCGCGGTCGGCGTGATGCAGTATCGCGACGACGGCTTCCTGCCGCATGCGCTGCTCAACTATCTGGTCCGCCTCGGCTGGTCGCATGGCGACCAGGAGATTTTTTCGACCGCGCAGATGATCGAGCTGTTCGATGCGAACGACGTCAACAAGTCGGCCGCGCGCTTCGATCTGGAGAAGCTGTCGTGGCTGAATCAGCAGTATTTGAAGAGCGACGATCCGCACGAGATTGCGCCGCATTTCGAATGGCATCTGCGCGACGCCGGCATCGATCCGGCCCAGGGCCCGGCTCCTGCCGATGTGATCGTCGCGCTGCGCGATCGCGCCAAGACGCTGAAGGAAATGGCCGAGAAGGCGCGTATCTGGTACGCGCCGCTGACAGCCTACGACGAACAGGCGGTCGCCAAGCATCTGAAGACGCCGACCGCGCGGCCCGCGCTCGCAGCGGCCCACGCGCAGTTCGCGGCACTCCCCGACTGGAAGGTCGAGGGCATCCACGCTGCGATCGAAGCGGCAGCCGCATCGATCGGTGAAGGCATGGGCAAGGTGGCGCAACCGCTGCGCGTGGCGCTGACCGGTACGCAGGTTTCGCCCTCGATCGATCAGACCGTGTTCCTGGCCGGCCGCGACGAAGCGCTGCGGCGGATCGAGGCGGCGATCGTGCGGACGGAATGAAACGGCGATGACGCTCGGCGAATGCTATTCGGGTCTGCGGACCCTCGACTACACCGATACCGACACGGTGCAAGCGGTGGTGCAGGGCTGCACCGGCGCGCTGCTCGATCCGGCGTTGTGGGTCTGGGCAGTCTGCATCACGCTGGCCTGCGCGGTCGTCGGTGCGCTGATCGGTCTTGCCAAGGGACGCTGGGTGGCGGGCCTCGTGTGGGGTCTGGTGCTCGGACCGATCGGCTGGATCGTGATCGCGCTGTCGAAATCCTCGCTGGTCGAATGTCCGGAGTGCGGGCTGCGCAACGTGCCTTCGGCAAAGGCGTGCCGGCATTGCGGCGTCAATCTGCGCGCCGCCGCGCAGCGCTCGGTGCGTGCGAGCTTCAAGCGCAACGACAGCGGCCGCGGCTGGTAGCCCTCAGCGCTTGATCGGGCGCGATCTGCCGCCATATCGGCGATGCTGATTCGCGCGGCCATCGAAGGTCCGCGCTAAGATGCTTCATTCGGATGCCGCCATGACCATGCCCCAGACCGCCAGCCACCGCCACGGACGCCACGAGCATCAGCACGACGCCGATGCGTTCGTCGGTGCGGTATCGAGCGCCTGCGAGTTGCGCGGTCTGCGCCTGACGCCGCTGCGCCTGCGCGTGCTGGAGCTGATCGCGGCCGAATCGAAGCCGGTCAAGGCCTACGATCTGCTCGACCGCCTGAAGGACGAGCACAGCGGTGCGGCACCGCCGACGATCTATCGCGCACTCGATTTCCTGCTCGAGAACCGCTTCATCCACAAGCTCGAATCGATCAATGCCTTCGTCGGCTGCCACCATCCGAACGAAGCGCATCAGGTGCCGTTTCTGATCTGCGATGTCTGCTCCGCCGCGGTCGAAGTGTGCGACGAACGCGTATCGAAGCTGCTCAGCGAACAAGCCAGGGAGCGCGGTTTCCGCCCGCGCGCGCAGACCCTGGAGGTGCATGGCGTGTGCGCGGATTGCCGCGATACGGCGCTTCCTGCGCCAGCGCAGTAGTACGCGCGACGCAGCGATGCGCAGCGCTCGTCGAGCTCATGGACCGGGTCCTTCGAACCCATTCGCGAAGATCACATCCGAGTATTCGACCGCGCCGATGTCCGCATTGGCGCCGATGACGCGCGCAAAGCCGTCGCCGCGCTGATCGTTTTGCAGAGAATTTCTCGCGCCGGCATCGATGGCGCAGGATTGGGGAAACAACAATATCGTCTGTGTGAGGCCACCGTGATCGGCCAGCACGCCAAGATCGGCACTGCAGGTCAGCGTATCGGCCGGCAGCGTGAGCTGCGCGGACCAGACGCGCACCAGATTGCGGCTGCCGCTGACGGTGATGGACCTGGCGGACCCGATGTCCTGCGTGTATTTGCCGCTGAGGTTTCCGGTCACCAGCGTGCTGCTCAACGCCAGCTGGCCATCGCCGTAGTTGCCGCCGTTGACGAAGATGCCGCTGCCGCTGCCGCTGGCGTTGGTCGTATTGAACGCGACGGTGCTGTTGGAGATCGTCGCTGTGGTTTGGATATTGACGAAGATGCCGCCGGCGTTGCCCTGGCTGACGGTATTGCCGGCCACCGTGCTGTTGCTGATCATCAGCGTGGGGCTGCCCAGGCCGAAGATCGCGATGCCGCCGCCCGCACCCGTCGCCGAGTTGCCGGAAATCGTGCTGTCGATGATCGATACCGGATATTTTGCGGCAATGCCGCCGCCCCAGCTGTCCGGGGATTCGGCGCTGTTGCCGGACACCGTGCTGTCGATCACGGTCAAGGTGCCGACGCTGTAGATGCCGCCGCCGCCGCCCTCGGTTGCCGAGGAATTGCCGCTGACGACGCTGTCGATGAGGGTCACGCTTCCGTTCGAGCTGATGCCGCCGCCACCGCCGTAGCCCGCAAACTCGGCACGCCCGCCGCTGACCTGCAGGTGCTGCAGGGTAAGGTCGCCGCCCGCCACGCTGAAGATCGGAAATGCGGCTGCGTCCGGCGGGCGCACGACACTGGTCCTGCCGCCCGCCGCGGTTCCCTCGACGCGCAGCACACCGGTCGACCTCAGGCTGCCCTGGCTCAAGCGGATGGAGGCGAACGGAATCTGCACGGTGTCGTCGGCGCCGGACCCGGCCACGCAGCTGCTGCCGGCGGGCGCGGCATGGTCGTTGGCGGACTGGATCGCCTCGCGCAACGAACACTGCGCAAGAACATGGGTGTCCGTGTCCTGGGTAACCAGGATCGTCGCGGCGTGCGTATTCGTACCGAACGCAAGCAGCAGCGCGGCGGCGAGCGGCAGACGGCGCGGAACGGCCGTTGGGTTCGACGGTTTCATCGAGGCGTGTTCCTTCCTGGGCCGGGTGATGAAAGGGCAGGAGCTGCCCTTGTCGCCAGGGATACGCAACCACGCGTTGCAACCGGACATGAGAATGTGCGGCAGCAGACGGCAGCCGCAGCGACCCAGCGCAGCGTCCGGAATGCCAGAACGTTGAGGAAGGCGCCGCGTCGGCGCGAGGCAGCTAGCGCAGTTCAGGCGCGATCAGAGAAATCCACAGCAGGTAGCCCGCGCGATTCATGTGCAGGCGGTCCTCGATGAAGAGTTCCTCGCGCGGTTGCCCGCCGGCGTCCAGCATCGGTGTGAACACGTCGATGTAGGTGATGTTTTTCTGCGTGTGCGCGTAGTCGGCAATCAGCGCGTTCGCCGCACGCACCGCCGGCAGCAGGTGCGCGCGCGACGGGCTCGGTTTGATCGCGATGAAGGCGATCGGCTCATCCGGCAGGTCCGCGCGCACGGCTGCGACGAAATCCTTGAAGTCGGTGAACACCTGCTCGGCGCTGTGACCTTCGAAAATATCGTTGTCGCCGGCGTACAGCACGACCAGACGTGGCCGGTACTTCGTCACGATGCGATGCGCGAAGTGCGTCGAATCGGCGAGCCTGGAGCCGCCGAAGCCGCGGTTGATCGCGTTGCGCCCGGGAAAATCCGCCGGCAGCGACGTCCACTTCTGGATCGACGAACTGCCGACGAAGACGATGCCGCCGGCTGCCGGCGGGTGCGCCGCGTCGGCGGCCTCGAACGCGCGGATGGCCGGTTCCCACGGGTTGACGGCGGCGGGTGCCGGCTGCGCATCCACCAGCGTGGCGAACAGCGCCAGCAGCAGTGTCGCCAGTGGTGCGATACCCAGACTCCACGATTTCATGCGACGCTCTCCAGTCGGCGCTCACTGAGCGGATCGAACAGGTGCAGGCGCTGCGGCTTGAAGGTGAAATGCAGTTCGCTGCCGATGCTCGGAATCGCCTGTGGCGGTACGCGCGCGACCACGCCGTGCTCGCCGGCGCGCAGGTTGAGGAAAATCTCGTTGCCGACCGGTTCGGCCAGTTCGAGTCGTGCAGCGAGCTGCGATCCGCCGGCGTTTGTCGATGCCGGCACGAGATCTTCCGGACGCAGTCCGACGACCAGCTCGCTGCCGGGTTTGACGCCGATGCCCGGATCGAGCGCGAGCCGGGCGCTGCCGAGGTCGAGCGCGAGTCCATCGTCGGCGACGACCATGCCGCGGAAGAAATTCATCGCAGGGCTGCCGAGGAAGCCTGCGACGAACATGTTGACCGGCCGCTCGTACAGGCGCATCGGCGTGTCGATCTGCTGGATCTCGCCGCTCTTCATGATGACGATGCGGTGGCCGAGCGTCATCGCTTCGATCTGGTCGTGCGTCACGTAGATCATCGTCGCGCCGAGGTCGCGGTGGAGCTTGGCGATCTCCACGCGTGTCGACAGGCGCAGCTTGGCGTCGAGGTTCGACAAGGGCTCGTCGAGCAGGAACACCGCCGGTTTGCGTACGAGTGCGCGGCCGAGCGCGACGCGCTGGCGCTGACCGCCGGAAAGCTGCGCCGGCTTCAGCGGCAGCATGCGGCCGAGGTCGAGCATCCGCGCGGCTTCGTCGACACGCTGCGCGATCTCCGCTTTCGGCGTGTCGCGCAGTTTCAGTGCGAAGGCAAGATTCTCGGCGACGCTCATGTGCGGATACAGCGCATAGTTCTGGAACACCATCGCGATGTCGCGATCGCGCGGTGACACTTCGTTGACGACACGATCGCCGATGCTGAGCGTGCCGGCGCTGATCGTCTCGAGTCCCGCAATCATGCGCAGCAGGGTCGACTTGCCGCAGCCGGACGGCCCGACCAGGACCAGCAGTTCGCCGTGCTCGACATCGAACGTCGCATCGGCGACGCCGACATAGCCGTTGTCGTAGACCTTGCGCAGATGATCGAGTCGTACGGTCGCCATGATGTCCTTGAGCGGATGGGTTCGCCGCGATGCTCGCATCGATGCGCGGCCGGTTGCGGCGAGGGATGCCGTGCACGCGCCGCACTCGCGCGCAGTCTGCCAATCGTGAGATTCTTACGCTATCCTGCCAATGTAAACGTTTTCATTCCTGCGGTTCCAGTCGCTTCTAAGGACACGGACGATTCGATGAGTCGGAATTTTGAGTTTCCGCGCGATTTTCTATGGGGCAGCGCGACCTCGGCCTATCAGATCGAAGGCTCGCCGCTCGCCGATGGCGCCGGCCAGAGCATCTGGCATCGCTTCGTGCGCACGCCGAACATGGTGCGTGACGGCGACACCGGCGACATCGCCTGCGATCACTACCGTCGCTACAAAGACGACGTCAAGCTGATGCGCGATCTCGGCCTCAAGGCCTACCGCTTCAGCGTCGCCTGGGCGCGCGTGCTGCCGGAGGGCAAGGGCCGAGTGAATCCGGGCGGGCTCGATTTCTACGAACGCCTCGTCGATACCCTGCTCGAAAACGATATCGAGCCGTTGCTGACGCTGTATCACTGGGACCTTCCGGCCGCGCTCGACGATCGCGGCGGCTGGCTCAATCCCGACGTCGCGCACTGGTTTGCCGACTACGCCAGCCTGATGTACCGCAAGCTCGATGGCCGCGTGAAGAAATGGGCGACGCTCAACGAGCCGTGGGTCGTCACCGATGGCGGCTATCTGCACGGCGCGCTCGCGCCCGGGCATCGCAATCGCTTCGAAGCGCCGATCGCGACGCATCATCTGCTGCGTTCGCACGGCGCCGCGGTGCAGGCCTATCGCGCCGAAGGCAAGCATGAGATCGGCATCGTGGTGAACCTGGAGCCGAAATATCCCGCCAGCGGCAGCGCCGAAGACGCCGCTGCCGTCGCACGTGCCGACGCCTACATGAATCGCCAGTACCTCGATCCGGTCTTCCTCGGCAGCTATCCGCCGGAACTGCGCGAGGTGTTCGGCGAAGCGTGGCCGGAATGGCCCGACGAGGACTATGCGCTGATCAAGCAGCCGATCGATTTCCTCGGCTTCAACTACTACACGCGCAGCGTGACCAGGCACGACGAGCAGTCATGGCCCCTGAAGGCCTCGGCCGTGCGTCAGCATGCGACCTACAGCGAAACCGGCTGGGAAGTCTTTCCGCAAGGACTCACCGATACCCTGGTGTGGCTGCGCGATCGCTACGGCAATCCGCCGGTCTACATCACCGAGAACGGTTCGGCATTCTACGATCCGCCGGTCGCCGAGAACGATACGATCGACGATCCGCTGCGCGTCGATTACCTGAAAAAGCACCTGCGTGCGATCCACGACGCGATCGGACTCGGCTGCGACGTGCGCGGCTACATGGCTTGGTCGCTGCTCGACAATCTGGAATGGTCGCTGGGTTTTTCCAAGCGCTTCGGCATCGTCCACGTCGACTTCCAGACGCAGAAACGCACGCCGAAGGCGAGCGGCAAGCTGTATGCGAAAATCGTCGCATCGAACGGTGGCGAACTGTCGGAGCCTTGAGTCCGCCCGCGTTCGCTTCGGGCTGCGCCGCCGCACGCGCCGGTGGCGCGGCAGACGGTATGCTATCGATGACAATTGAAGCCGACCCCAGCGGAGAACTCGCCTCGTGCACGACACGTTACTGCTCTTCGGCGCCACCGGCGATCTCGCCGCGCGGCAGTTGTTTCCTTCGTTGCTGCACCTGCTGCGCGACCGTCTGCTGCCGGAGGACTTCCGCATCATCGCCGTCGCGCGGCACAGCCACGACAGCGAAGGATTCCGCGCCTGGCTCGGCGAGCACATGCCGGCCGAGGAAGGCGACGCCGCCGCACGTGCCGAACTGCTGCGCCGCATCGACTACGTCGCGGTCGACCTCAGCCGGACGCCGGCGATCGCCGAGGCGTTGCGCGGCATCGCCGAGGGGCGCCGCTGCGTCAGCTACCTGGCGACGCCGCCGTATTTGTTCGTGCAGATCGCACAAGGCCTGAAAGCGGCTGGCCTGCTCGAAGACCCTTCACGCCTGGTGCTGGAAAAGCCGATCGGCAGCGATCTCGAATCGGCGCGCGCGATCAATGCCGCGCTGAGCGCGTGCCTGAGCGAAGACCGCATCTTCCGCATCGATCATTACCTCGGCAAGGCGGCGGTGCAGAACCTGCTCGCGCTGCGCTTCGGCAACACGCTGCTGGAGGCGGTGTGGCATCACCGCTGGATCGAGTCGGTGGATATCCTGGTCGCCGAAACGGCCGGCGTCGACGGCCGCGAAAGCTATTACGCCGACTACGGCGCATTGCGCGACATGGTGCAGAACCATGTGATGCAGCTGCTCTGCCTGATCGCGATGGAACCGCCGACCTCGCTCGATGCTGACGTACTGCGCGACGAGAAATTGAAAGTGTTGCGCGCATTGCGACCATTCCGCGCCGACTGTGCGCAGGCCGATTCGGTGCGCGGCCGCTACGAGGCGGGCCTGATCGATGGTGCGCCGGTGAAGGGTTTCGACCTGCATTCGGTGCAAGGGCGCGAGCCGGTGGAAACCTTCGTCGCGCTGCGTGCCTCGATCGACAACTGGCGCTGGGCCGGCGTGCCGTTTCGCCTGTGCACCGGCAAGCGCCTCGGCGAGCGCGCGACCGAGGTCGTCGTCACGTTCCGCCCGACCTCGCACTGGCTGTTCGAGAAGCCGCGCCGCGAACGCGCGGCGCCGAACCGCCTGGTGCTGCGACTGCAGCCGCAGGAAAACGTCGAGCTGCAGCTGATGAGCAGTCTGGCCGGCCCGGAGTGGGGCGCGTTGGCGTTGCAGATGCTGCCTTTGGATCTGTCGATGCCGACCGTGCAGCGGCGCATCGCCTACGAACGCCTGCTGCTGGATGCCTTGAACGGCAATTCGACGTTGTTCGTGCGCAGCGACGAGGTCGAAGCGTCGTGGACCTGGATCGACAGCATCATCGCCGCGTGGCGCGAAGCGGAAACGCCGATCCTGCCATACATGGCCGGTTCCTGGGGACCGGCCGCGGCGGCCAGCTTCCTGCCGGCGCGCACGCTCGGCGCGACGCGCGAACGGCGCACATCGTGAGCGGGCCTGCGTTTTCCGACAGCGTACTGCTGGCCGACGTCGGCGGCACCAATGTGCGCTTCGCGCTGGCCGACCTGTCGCTGGCGCAGCAGCCGTTGCTCGGCGACAGCATACGGCGCTACCGCGTTGCCGATTTCGCGACGTTCACCGACGCGGCGCTTGCGTATCTGGGCGACAGCGGCGCGCGTCCGCATCGCGGCGTGTTCGCGTTCGCCGGGCAGGTGCGCGACGGCGAAGTGCAGGTCACCAATCATTCGTGGACGGTGTCGCGCGAGCGCGTGCGCGCCGAGCTGGCACTGGCCGACGCGCATTTCGTCAACGATTTCGCCGCGATGAGCCTGTGCGTACCCCTGCTCGGCCGCGCGGATGTGCACGTCATCGGTGCGGCGCCGCCGCCCTCGCTGGATGGCGCGCAGGCGCGCACGTTCGCGGTGATCGGTCCCGGCACCGGGCTCGGTGTCGGCGCATTGCTGCTGCGCGATGGCCGCGCGGCCGCGCTCGAAACCGAGGGTGGCCACACCAGTTTCGCGCCGCGCACCGAAGAGGAAATCGATATCCTGCGTCGCCTCGGCGCGCGTTTCGGCCGTGTCTCCAACGAACGCGTGCTGTGCGGCAGCGGCCTGTCGAACCTGCACGAGGCGCTCGGCGATCTGCATGGAAATTTCGAAGGGCGCCTGATTCCGGAGGAGATCACGCGACGTGCGAATGCCGGCATCGATACGACCTGCACACGCGCGGTGGAAGTGTTCTGCGAACTGCTCGGTGCGGTCGCCGGCGATTTCGTGCTCGCCTTCGGTGCCTGGAACGGCGTTTACCTTGCCGGCGGCCTGACGCCGCTGCTGCTGCCTTGGCTCGAGCGCGGCGGATTTCGCCGGCGCTTCGAGGACAAGGGGCGTTTCGTCGAGACGCTCGCGCGCGTGCCGACGCTGGCGATCCTGCATCCGGATGCCGGTCTGCTCGGCGCGGCCGCGGCAGCGCTTTCCGATGTCGATGGTGCCGTCGCCGGCAGCTTGGCCGCGGTTGCGAAGCATTGATCATGGCCGCCGAAGGCGCATCGCGCGCGACCCGGATCGTCTGGCACGAAAGTACGGATGAACGCGCCTGGATCGCGAACTCGATGGCGGCGATCGCGCAGTCGCTGCGTCCTGCATCGAGCGGCTCCGGCAGCGTACATCTGCTGCTCTCCGGCGGCACCACGCCCGCGCCGGTGTATCGCGCGCTCGGCGCGCAGGACCTCGGGTGGTCGCGCATCGTCGTCGGCCTCGTCGACGAACGCGATGTCGAGCCGGATGCGGACGGCAGCAATGCGCGATTGATCCGCGAAAGCTTGTTGCTGGGTGCGGCCGCCGCGGCGAAATTCGAACCATTGCGCGCTTCGCATCAATCCATCGAAGCAGCGGTGCGCCAGGCGAATGCGCGCTGGCCCGCAGTCGACACCGTTGCTGCCGGTTTTCCGGCAGGAACGGGCGAAGCAATCCTCGTTGCCGTGCTCGGCATGGGCGACGACGGCCATACCGCGTCGCTTTTCCCTGGCGCGGTGAATCTTGCCGAAGCGCTGGTGAGCCGCAAACCCTATGCCGCCATCGATGCCACCGGCTGCAAGGTTGCCGGCGCCTATGCGCAGCGCATCAGTCTTACGCCGTTTGGTCTTGCACAAGCACACGTCCGATTGCTGTTGATCCGCGGCGCCGGTAAACGCGCGGTACTCGAGCGTGCATTCGGCGCAGGCGAGCTCGCCGAGATGCCGATCCGTGCTGCGATCGATCTGCCCGGCGCCCCTTTGCATGTCCACTGGTGCCCTTGAGCACTCGGAAGAATCCCATGCCCCTGCATCCGCGTATCGAACAGGTCGCCGCGCGTATCCGCGAACGCAGCGAACGCAGCCGCCGCGCCTATCTCGATCTGATCGACGCCTCGCGCGCGCGCGGACCCAATCGCGCCCATCTGTCCTGCGGCAATCTCGCGCACGGATTCGCCGCCTGCGCGCCGGGCGACAAGGCCGCGTTGAGGAAGGCGCAGGCCGCCAACCTCGGCATCGTCACCGCCTTCAACGACATGCTGTCGGCGCACCAGCCGTTCGAGACGTATCCGGAGCGCGTCAAGCAGGCCGCACGCGCCGCCGGCGCGACGGCGCAGGTTGCCGGCGGCGTGCCGGCGATGTGCGACGGCGTCACGCAGGGTCGCGTGGGCATGGAGCTGTCCTTGTTCTCGCGCGACGTGATCGCGCAGTCGACCGCGATCGCCCTGTGCCACGACATGTTCGACGCCGCGATCTGCCTCGGCGTGTGCGACAAGATCGTGCCGGGCCTGCTGATCGGCGCGCTCGCATTCGGCCATCTGCCGGTGCTGTTCGTGCCGGCCGGGCCGATGCCGAGCGGACTTTCGAACAAGGCCAAAGCCGAAGTGCGCGAGCGCTACGCCGCCGGTCAGGCGACGCGCGAGGAATTGCTGGAAACCGAAGCCGCCTCGTATCACGCGCCGGGCACCTGCACGTTCTACGGTACCGCCAATTCGAACCAGATCCTGCTCGAGGCGATGGGCCTGCAACTGCCGGGCGCCTCGTTCGTCAATCCGGGCACGCCGCTGCGCGATGCGCTGACCGACGCGGCGACTGCGCGCGCAGCCGCGATCACCGCGCTCGGCGACGACTATCGCCCGATCGGCCGGCTTGTCGACGAACACGCGATCGTCAATGCGATCGTCGCGCTGCTCGCGACCGGTGGATCGACCAATCACACGATCCACTTCGTCGCGGTCGCGCGCGCGGCCGGCTTGATCGTGACCTGGGAGGATTTCGACGCGCTCGCCGAAGTCGTGCCGCTGCTCGCGCGCATCTACCCGAACGGCGACGCCGACGTGAATCGCTTCCACGCCGCTGGCGGCACCGCCTTCCTGCTGCGCGAACTGCTCGATGCGGGCTTGCTGTTTGATCTGCCGACCATCGCCGCCGGCGGCATGCGCGCCTACACGCAGGCGCCACGCCTGCTCGACGGCACACTCGCCTGGTCCGATGCGCCGGCCGTCAGCGCCGACGCGGACGTCGTGCGGCCGGCCTCGGATCCGTTCGAGGCAACCGGTGGCCTGCGCCTCGTGCGAGGATCCCTCGGCAATGCGCTGGCGAAGGTGTCGGCTGTCAAGCCGCAGCATCGCCGCGTCGAAGCGCCGGCCGTCGTCGTCGACGATCCGGCGGAACTGCGCGCGCGCCACAAGGCCGGCACGCTGCCGCACGACTTCATCGCGGTCGTGCGTTATCAGGGCCCGCGGGCGAACGGCATGCCGGAGATGCACAGCCTGATGCCGCTGCTCGGCATGCTGCAGAACCAAGGCCGCCAGGTCGCCCTCGTCACCGACGGCCGCCTGTCCGGCGCGTCGGGCAAGGTACCGTCGGCGATCCACGTGACGCCGGAGGCCGCCGTTGGCGGCAGCATCGCCTGCGTGCGCGACGGCGATACCATCCTGCTCGACTGCGAGCACGGCGTGCTCGACGTGCGCATCGGCGAGGAAGCCTGGAAGACGCGCCGGCCCGCCGCTAACACCGCGCCTGCAGGGCAGGATATCGGGCGCGCGCTGTTCGCCTACAACCGCGCCAACGTCGGGCCTGCCGACGAAGGCGCACTGTCGATCTCGTGCGGGCCGCAGTTCGCGCCGGCCGGCGGCGAGAAGCAGCGCACCGAAACCGAGTACGACGTCGGCCGCCTGGCCGCGTATGCGCCATTCGAGGCAAAGGACGCGTAATGAACGTTTCCATTGTTGCAGATCTGGAAAAAAGCCAGCAAGCGGCGATCGCATTGCTGCGCGCGACGCGCGTGCTGCCGGTGGTCACGGTCGAATCGGCGCAGCAGGGCGTCGACACCGCGCGCGCCCTGCTCGACGGCGGCCTGAGCGCGATCGAAGTGACGCTGCGCACGCCGGCCGCGCTCGACGCCATCGCGGCGATCAAGCGCGAGGTGCCCGGCATCGCGCTGGGCGCCGGCACCGTGCTGACCGAATGGCAGATCGACGACGCGCGCAAGGCCGGTGCGGCCTTTCTCGTCACGCCGGGCACGCCGCCAGCGCTCGCCGCCGCGCTCGCCACGTGCGGTCTGCCGGTGGTGCCCGGCGCTGCGACGCCGAGCGAGTTGATCGCGCTCGCCGCGCTCGGCTATCGCGTCGCCAAACTGTTTCCCGCTGCGGCCATCGGCGGCCTCGCGCTGATCCGCGCGTTGCAAGGTCCGCTGGCCGATCTGCTGCTGTGCCCGACCGGCGGTATCCGCGAGGCGGATGCGCCGGCCTATCTGGCCGAGAAGAACGTGATCGCGATCGGCGGTTCGTGGATGGTGCCGCGCGACTGGCTGCAGGCCGGTCGCTTCGACGAAGTGACGGCGTCGGCACGCACGGCGAGCCTCTTCGCTGCGGGCTGAGTGCGGCGCTACATTCGTTTCAGACGCGCGAACGAGAACAGCTCCGCGCATGCATGCGGGTGCCCAGCGATCCGCTCGCGCAGCAGCTCCGCACCGATCAGGCTGTAGGTGATGCCGTTGCCGCCGTAGGCCATCGCGAAGTGAACGCGCGGCCCGTGCTGTGCGTGCGCGCCGAAGAACGGCAAGCCATCCGCGGTTTCGGCAAACGTGCCGGCCCAGGCGAACGCAGGCTGCAGATCGAGAGCGGGAAACAAGGCGCTCGCTTTCTTCAGCAGCTTCGCCGATTTGCGCAGCACCGCGCCGTCTCGCTTGAGCGCAATATCGATCGTGTCGTCCTCGCCGCCGACCAGCACGCGTTCGTCGCCGGTGCGCCGCACGTACAGGTAGGGCCGTGCCGATTCCCACACCAGGCAGTCGTGCAGAGGACCTAAGCCGGCTTCGATCGGATCGGTGACGAACGCATAGCTGCTGCGGTTGCTGGCGACCTTCTCGTCGAGCAACGTCTGGCTCTCGTAGCCGGCGGCGAGCACCACGTGCTGCGCGCGGATGCGCTCGCCTGTTTCGGTGTGGACGAGTACGTCGCGTTTGCGCGGTTTGAATTCGGCCATCGCGGTGCGATCGAACACGTGGCCGCCGTTGCGGACGACGTCGGCGAGCAGGCGGTGCGCCATCTGATAGGGATCGGTCTCGGCGGCGAGTGCGGTCAGGATCGCCACGGACGCGTCGAAACCGAAATCGCGCCGTACCTTATCGGCCTCCAGCACGCGCAGGTCGAAGCCATGCTTGCGCCGCAGTGCCGCTTCGGCGAGCAGGCGCGAACGGTGATACCAGTGACTGGCGTAGTAGAGGCTGCGCATCGGCTGGAAATCGAGGCCGCGAAAGCGCCGCGCGATCCGGCGCAGCTTCGGGATCGCATCGGCGCAGGCGCGATACGCGAGCACCGCGTCGGCTTCGCCGTAGCGTTCGGCGAGGTCCTGCAGCTCGGTATCGATTTCGTACTGCAGGAGCGCGGTACTCGCGGCCGTGCTGCCCCAGCCCGCTTCGCGGCGATCGATCACGCACACACGATGGCCGTCGCGCTGCAGATGCCAGGCAATCAGCGCGCCGGTGATGCCGGCGCCGACCACGAGCACATCGCAGTCGATCGCCTCGCGCAGGGCAGGGAAATTGTTCAGCAGACCATTCTTGACGATCCAGTACGGGTAGCCACTTTTCAGATCCATCGGGGTCCTGCCGACATCAACGCGTTCCAGTGTGGCCCTGTGCGAGCGGAATGACCAGTTCGGCCGGCGCGCGCGCGATCGGTACGAGGCCGTCTTTCCAAGCCACGGCGCGATGGCCGTCGTGGGCGACGCCGCTCGCTGCGAGATCGGGCGTGGCAAGCACGAAGCCGCCGGGCGGCGTGCGCAGGCCGGTGTCGGCGATGGTCAGATGCAAACGGTCGCCGACGCGCTTCAGCGAATAACTCAGCTTTCCGTAGGGCGTGCGTAGCTGCTCCAGCGCGATGCCGTCGCCGTCGAGCCAGGCGGATGGAACGCCGGCCGCGAGCACCAAGGCATGATCCTCGTCGCGCTCGTACGCGAACAGATCCAGCGTCGAGCGGATGAAATCGGAAGCGACCCAGCCGTGCGGCATGTCGCCGATGAAGCGCGATTCGCGCGCGTCGCGGCCGACCACTTCGGCCCACTGGTTCCAGCCGGGCGGACGGCGGTCGTGCATGAAGAAATCGATCGCTTGCTGCGCGCGTTCGCGCCAGCCGAGGCGGACGAAGGTGCCGACGGTGCGCCATTCGTACGGCGTGTAGTCTTTCCACGCCGCGCCGTCGCGGCGTTCGACGAACTGCTTCCAGTAGCGCTCGAACGTGGCGTGCAGCAGGTCCTGCGGAAGATTGGCCTGCTCGCCGGCCGGCGACAGCGCGATCGTCGTCGAGGTCGCATCGAAATCGCCGAGTTCGGCACTGCCGGGCAGATAGTCGATGCGGTGATCGGCGACAGCCGTGCGGATCGAAGCGTAGAGGTCGCCGCGAAACTGGTCGCGCGCGGCGGTCAGACGCCTTGCTTCGCCGGACTTGCCGAGCGTCGTCGCGATGTCGACCGCGTTCTTGTAGCCGGTCAGCGCCCAGAAATCGTCCCAGTAGGAATGCATCGGCTTGGCCGAGTAGCCCTCGTGGCTGATCGAGGCAGGCATCAAACCGTAGAAAGACGCACGCCCGGCGCCGCGATTCGCATCGGTGCGTTCGCTCGCGCGCAACTCGTCCATGTAACGCGCAGCGGCTTCGACATGCGGCCACATCGCTTCGAGCAGCGCACGATCGCCGCCGTAGCGGTACATCGCATCGACGAGGTGGATCAACTCGCCCTGGCTGTCGTTCTCGGGCACCGGGTCGGAACCGCGCTGGTCGACGCAGCAGGGTATCTTGCCGTTCTTGAACTGGTACGGCGCGTACCACACCAGGTAATCACGTGCGACGTCTTCGCGGCCGAGGCGCAGTAGCGCGTCGGACGTCATCGCGCCATCGCGAATCCACGAGCGCGCGTACGAGCGCGTGCCGGGACGGATCGCAGCGCCGTCGCGATTGATCAAGATGTGAGCGAGCGCCGTGCGCAGCGTGTCGGCGAGCGGCTGCGCAGCGGTCGGCAGGCGCAACGCGACGTGGCCGAGCTTTTCGCGCCATTCTTCTTGAACCCTGGCCCGCAACAAACCGAACCACGCATCAACGCCGAGTTGGAATTGATCCGCCTCCTGCGGTCCGCTCAGCGGTATCTGCACGAAGGCGCGACGCGACTGTCCCGGCGCGATCTCCAGCGGGTAGAGCAGGGCGCCGGAGGCGAGACCACCGTCGTCGTGCACCGTTGCCGTCGCGGGCGATGCGCCGGTTGCCAGCCGATCGGTGATCATGCCGGCATCGAACGGTGTCGCGGCGAAGGTTTGCTTCGTTTCCGCAGGCCAGGCATAGCCTTGCGCGGTCGCTGTCCCGGCAATCGCTCCTGCGGATGCATTCACGCTGGAGGTCGATGGGCTCGAAGCAAATGCGCCGAACGGAAAAACGCGCGGCGTGCCTTCGACGTAGACGGCGGGCGCGTGGCTCACCGTGGCATCGAACGACAGGTCATGAATCGGACTGACGCCGCCGGGCGTGCTGAGGAACTGCACCGACGGATTGACCTGGAACGGACGCACCGCCAGTGCCAGGTTGACGTTGCGCGACGCAGTCGAGGTATTGGTCACGGTGTAGAGCGCGTACAGACTGCTCTTGTCGTGCGTGCCTGCCGCGAATACTTCGATATCGAGATCGAGCCCGCTCTGGCGCCGCCGAACCTTCGGAATGGGAAGGTATCCATCGAGCAGCGACTGCGTCGTCTCGCCATCGGCCCAGCTCAGCAGATTCGCGTGTTCGTCGATCAGGAACGGCTCGATCGAGAAACCGCCGCGCGCGACTTCGAGCGCGCCGTCCTCGGAGAACAAGCCGGTCTCGTGGCCGCCGTCGATGCCGACGACGGTCCAATACGTTTGTTCGTTGTAGAAGCCGCGCGGATAGCGACCCCGCGGCGCGGCTTTGGCCAGCTCGGCGAAGAACGAATTGGCCGACGCGCCGAAGGCGAGGTCTTTGATCTCGATGTCGGCCAGCGCATACGTCTTCGACGGGCCACTGTGCAGATCGATCTTGATGTAGCGCGCTTCCGACTCCGGCAGGTAGAGCGGGTCGACACCGCCGTTGCCAGCAACGACACGGCGCACGCTGCGCCAGGTCTCGCCGTCGTCGGACAGGGCGACGTCGTAGCGAATCGCGAACGCTTCCCCGGCCCAGTGCAGCACCAGTCCGCCGAACTCGCGTGCGGCGCCGAGATCCAGCGTCAGGCTTTGTTCGCCGGCGTTCCTGCTGCGCCAAGCGCTCGTTGTATCGCCATCGACGGCGTCTGCGGCCGGCGCATCACGGCGTTCCGACGAAGCACGCGCGATCGGCTGCGGCCAAGTCGCGGGCGGCAGCGGGAGCTCTTCCAGCGCGAGCTGATCGAAGCAGACCGAGCCGCGGCCGCCGTTGCCGGCGTAGATCGTGAACTCGATGCGGTCGCTGCGGCGCAGCACCTTGTCCTTGGTCGGACCCCAGGCGAAATCGACCTGGCGCTTGCGATAGCGCTGCGGGGTCCATTCGCGGGGGAATTTGAGGTCCGGCCGGTTGACCCACCACACGTTGTCGCCGCTCGCATCGCTGAGCTTGAATTGCAATGCATTGTCCGGCGCATCGCCGCGCACCCGGAACGAGAAGGCGTAGTTGGGCGGATAGTCGATCGGCAAGGTACGGCGCATCGCGGCATAGCCGGAGACGCCGTGGAAGTCGAAGTCGAGGCAGAGGGCGTTGCCGTTGCCGTTGCCGTTGCCGTCCTTCTCGCCGCGCACGTTGGCGGTGACTTGATCGGACGCGGCGGCGTGCCAGACGGACGTATCGGTGAAGTCGTCGAGTAGGTGCGTGGAGGCTGGCGCGGCACTCGGCGACGCCGCTTCGGCGAGCGGCATCGCGTCGACCTCGGAAATCGCCATCGAGACGGTCGCCGCCAGGCCGAATGCCCAGGCCGCCAAGGTCCGAATCGCAGCGATCGATTGGATGCCGCTGGCGAGACCTTTCACCCCTTCACGCTCCCGAGCAGCAGACCCTGGATGTAATGCCGCTGCAGCACGAGGAACAGCAGCAGCACCGGAATGATCGTGACGACCGAGCCGGCCATCATCAATTCGTTGTCCTGCACGTGCTCGCGCGAAAGTCCGGCCAGCGCGACCGGCGCGGTCTGCCAGGCCTGGTCGCTCAGCACGATCAGCGGCCACATGAAATCGTTCCAGCTGGCCAGGAACGTGAAGATCGCCAGCGTCACGACGATCGGTTTGAGCAGCGGCAGAACGATTCTCGCGAAGATGCGCAGTTCGCCGGCGCCATCGATGCGCGCGGCTTCGAGCAGGTCGTCCGGGATCGAGCGTGCATACTGGCGCACCAGGAAAATACCGAACACGCCGGCCAGCGCCGGCACGATCACGCCGCCGTAGCTGTTGACCAGGCCGAGCCATTTCATGATCAGGAACAGCGGAATCATCGCGACCTGGCCGGGAATGACCAAGGCGCCTAGCAGGACCTGGAATACACGTTCACGGCCGGCGAAACGCAGCTTGGCGAAGGCGTAGCCGGCAGCGAGGTTGAACAGCAGTGAGAGCAGGGTCGTCGCCGTGGCGATCAGCAGGCTGTTGAACAGATAGCGTCCCATGCCGGCGCGTTCGAACAGCTCGTGATAGTTCGCCAGCGTCGCATGCGCCGGCAGCAGCGGCGGCGGGAACGTGCTCGCTTCGCCGCGCTGCATGAACGATACCGAGAGCATCCAGAGCAGCGGAAACAACGTGATGAAGGCGCCGGCGATCAGCAATCCGTTGACGACGGCCTTGTGCCAGAGCGAGTGCTTCATGCGATGCCTTTACGCCGGCCGAGACGCAGCAGCGCAGTCGTCACGGCGAGGATCAGCGCGAACAGCAGGAATGCGATCGCCGAGGCGCGGCCGAGGCTCCACCAGGTGAAGCCTTCCTCGTACATGAAGTACAGCACGCTGACCGTGCTCTGCAGCGGATCGCCACGCGTCATCACGTACGGTTCGGCGAACAATTGGAAATAGCCGGACACGGTGATGATGGAAACGAGCAGCAGGGCGGGGCGCAGCATCGGCAGCGTGATATGGCGGAACTGCTGCACGAACTTCGCACCGTCGATGCGTGCGGCTTCGTACAGATCGGTCGGAATGCTCTGCAGCGCTGCGAGCAGGATGATCATGTTATAGCCGAAGTTCTTCCACACGGCGAACAGGATGATCGCCGGCATCGACCAGTGCGGATCGCCGAGCCAGTCGATCGGCGCGATGCCGAAATGCGCCAGCGTGTAGTTGATCAGACCGTAGCGCGTATGCAGCAGGTAGCGCCAGATCACGGCAACCGCGACGACCGTAGTGACCACCGGCGCGAACAAGGCGGTGCGGAAGAATCCCTTGAAGCGCGCGAGCTTCGAATCGAGCAGCAGGGCGGCGCCGAGCGACGCCGCGATCGACAATGGCACGCCGACGCCGACGAAGTAGAAGGTGTTCACCAGTGACTTCCAGAACAGCGGCGTCTGCAGGATGTCGATGTAGTTGCCGAAGCCGATGAAGCGCAGGTTGTGCAGGTCGGCGAGCGAATACAGGTCGAAATCGGTCAGGCTCAACGCGAACGCCGCCAGCACTGGGACGAAGAAGAATGCGCCGATCACGATCAGCGCAGGGGTGGCGAACAGCCAGGCGGCGCGCGGTTCGGTCATGGTGCGGCCTTGCGCTGCGCAATGAGCCAGCGGCGTTTTTCCAAAATCGTATCGACGCGCGCATCGAGATCGTGCAGTACCTGGTCCGCAGGCTGGCGGCCACGGATCGCGCGTTCCGCTGCGAGGCGGATTTCCTGTGCGATGCGCTCCCACTCCGGCACCTTCGGTGGCGGCACGACGCGCTCGAGCTGCTCGCGGAACGCCTTCGCATAAGGATCATCGGCCAGTGCGGCCGTCGTCCACGCACTGCGCCGCGGCGGCAGGTCGCCGCACAATTCATGGAAGCGCTGCTGCTGCGCCGGCGCGGAAAGAAATTCGATCAATTGCCAGACTTCGGGCTTGTGCAGCGAGCCTTCGAACATGACCAGACTGCTGCCGCCGCCGATCGCGGCGCCGGGGCCGTCCGGTCCCGGAATCGGTGCGGTGCCCCAATCGTTCTGCACGCGCGCGGGCAGGCGGCGCTTGAATTCGCCGACGTTCCACGGGCCGGTGATGTAGAACGCGTAGTAGCCGTTGGCGAATTCGTCCCAGACGTTGGAGATCTGCGTGTCGCTCATGCGCGGCGCCCAGTTCTGCGTGAACATGTCGACGTAGTAGGCGAACGCGCGACGGAATCCCGCGCTTTCGAAATTGCCGCGCGTGCCATTCTCGCGCAGCAATGGATCGGGCTGCTGCACGGCAAAATTGACCAGCGATTCGAACTCGTTCAACGGCAGCAGGATCGCGTATTTGTCGGGTCCCGCCTGCTGCTTGATCGCGGCGAGCTGGCGCTGCCATTCCTGCCAGTCGCGCGGTGGCGCGTCGAAGCCGGCGGCGGCGAGCAGATCCTTGCGGTAGAACACCAGACGCGTGTCGACGTACCAAGGGATTCCGTACAGCTGCCCATCGACGACATTGGTGTCCCAGATGCCGCCGAAATAGTCGTCGCGCTGGATCACGTTCGAAGCATCGACGCGTGCTTGCAACGGCGCCAGTGCGCCGAGCATGGCGAGCTCGGGCAACCAGGTATTGCCGAGCTGGCCGATATCCGGCAACGCGTCGCCGGCGAACGCGGTCAAGAGTTTTTCGTGCGCTGCGGTCAGCGGCAGTGCCTGTACGTCGATGCGGACGCCGGGATGCTCGCGTTCGAAATCGACGAGCAGGATCGGCACGACTTCGGCTTCGCGGCCGATCGCCCAGAATTTGATGACGGTCGTTTCGGGCTGGATGCTGCCGCAGCCGTCGACGAGCATCGAGGCGATGCCGATCGCGAGAACCGCGAGCGTTCGACGAGGGAACGGCAGAGGCCGTTGTCGCGCAGTTCGTGGTGCAGCAGGCAGAGCGCGCCCACGCTCGGCGCGTGCCTCCTGCGTGGAATCTGCGCATCGCCTGCTCATCGGGCCGCTTTCGCTGCCGCGCTTTCCGCCTTGGCCGCTTCGTCGAGCCAGCCGCCGGTGAAACCGGCACGCTGCAGGCCTTTGCGGATGTAGGGATTCTTCTTCATCACGTTCCAGACGAAGTCGTTGCGGTAGTTCTCGATCATCGCGATGATCGGGCCTTCGTCGATGCCGATATAGTCGCTGGCGACCCAGCCGAAGCCTGGAATCAGCTGACCGGTCTTGAGCGGCACGTCGTAGGTGAAACTCGGGTTGAACGCGTCGAGGAAACCGTATTTGGAATAGATCTCGGCGCCGTAGAGCTCGTGCATCTCCTCGACGGCGGGGATCACGATTTCCGGTGCGAACGGCAGCGACGCCGCAGCCGCGGTCGGTGCGATGGTGCCGTCGTCGAACGCATCGGCGAGGCCGGCGCCGCGCGCGGAGTAGTGACGGAACTCGCGCAGCCCGCCTTCGTAGTCGAGGTTCGCGCCTTGCGGACCGTCGCTGGCGGTCAAGCCCCAGATATTCTCGCCGTAGAGTTTCCAGCCCATCGGATTGGCGATGGCGTAGGCGCGCTGCGCGTAGGTCGCGCGTCGGCTGTTCTCGAAGTAATCGAACCCGCGTTCGCGCATGTAGGCGTCGCGGATGCCGCGGTAGTCGATCCAAACGTGCGAATACTGGTGCCCGAACAGCGGTGCGAAGCCGAGGTATTCCTGCTCCTGGAACGTGCCCCAGGCGCGCGAATAGCTTTGCGTCCACGCAGTCCACGCGTCGGTGCCGATCGACTGCGTCGGCGAGCCGAGGGCAAGGATGTAGATCAACATGCCTTCGTTGTAGCCCTCCCAGTCGTACGGGATGTAGCCCTGCTTCGGATACCAGCCCATCGCGATCAACGGCGGCCGCGCCTGCATCCACGGCCATTCGACGCGGCGATAGATCGTATCGGCGAGACGGCGGATTTCCGCTTCGCCGGCATTGTCCTGATCGAAGTACGACTGCGCGAACAGCACGCCGCCGAGCAGCAGCGCTGTGTCGACCGAAGACAGCTCGACCCAGTCGGCGTAGCGCGTGCCGGTCTGCATGTTGAGGAAGTGGTAGTAGAAGCCACGGTAGCCGGCCATGCCGTCGGCGCGCGAACCCTGCGGCAAGCCTTCGAGGTAGCGCAACGTCAGCAACGTGCGCTGCACCGCATCTTCGCGCTTGACGTAGCCGCGCTCCACGCCGATGCCGTATGCGGTCAGGCCGAAGCCGATCGCGGCGATGCTGGAGAACGGTTCGGTGAACGGATAGCGATCCGGAATCAAGCCGCTGTCGGCTGCCGCGGTATCCCAGAAATAATCGAAGGTGCGCTTCTCGACGTCATCGAACAGCGGCGTCAGCGGCGGACGCAGCAGCGGGGTGACGGTGGCGCGGGGGACGACGGCGGGTTCTTCGCGATGGCACGCGCCCAGCGCAAACACGGCCAGGGCAAGCAGCAGGATGGCCAGACGCGAGACTGGAGTTCGGTAAGGGAAAGGCACTGGCTGGATTGTAGGCGATACACGTGAATGAGAGTTTGATCGTAAAAGTCCGGCCATCCAGAATTCCTGGATGGCCGGCTCCCGAGCGTGGAGCAAACGAAGCGGAACGACTTGCCGCCGGGGGTGGATACCGGCGGCGCACGGAACGTCAGAATCGGAAGCCCAGGGTTAGTTTCAGCGTGCGAGGAATGGTGTACATGTTGCCGGCCTTGTTGAATTTGATATTCGGGTTGTAGACGCCGTTCGAGCCCCAGTTGACGGCGTAGTCCGAATAGTTCTTGAAGTTGAACGCGTTCAAGATGTCGCCGCGGATGTACATCAGCACGCCGCCGGTGAGGTCGATGTCCTTGTTGACCGCCAGGTCGATTTCGCGCGTGCCGAAGATCGGCCCACCCACCAGGAACCCGGCGCCGGGTGGATGAGCCGCGGCCGGTATGCAATGCGACGCCGCGCCGAAGCAGGCGATATCCGAATAGGCGCCGGGCGTTGCCAGCACGATCTTGCCGGAGTACGTCATCGAGCCGGGACCGTCGATGCTTCCTGCGGCGACGAGGCGGTGCTTGGGCACCTTGTACGAATCGAGAAACGGATACGAGGCGATGTCGGGTTCGTCCAGCGCGTACTGATTGCCGCCGCCTCCGGCTTCCTTGCGATTTTCCTTTGCGTCGGTATAGGTGTACGCGATCGTCGCGTACCAGCCCGATTCCTTGGTGTAGGGCTTCTCCAGCGAAAGCAGCAGGGAGTTGCTCTTCGTCTCGATGCCGTTGTTGCCGATGATCAGGCTGCCGAATCCTGGAATGCCGAAGCCCCACGGCTGGCCGTAGTCGCCGTTCTCCCCGGTGCCCCAGAACGAACCGTCTGCGCGCCGGTTGCCAAGCGTAAAGGCGAACCCGTCCTTGCTGACGATGCGCGAAACGATCACGCTGGTGTTCCAGTCGCCGACCTTGTTGCGCATGCCGAGGCTGGCCTGATCGGAGTAGGGCACCTTGAGGTTGTTGTTGATCATGTCGATTTCGCGCCCGCCGCCGCTCTGACTGACCAGTCCCGTCAGGCTGCCTGGCGTGTAGAAGCGCGGATCCCAGTTCACGCAGTTGGCCATCGTCGTGTCGCAGGGCCGGCCGTCGGGCGAGTTGAAGAAGATGTTGTAGGACGGGAACGTCGCCTTTGAGCGTTCCAGTTGCAGGTAATCGAAGCTGTCGCGGTCGTAGGAGCGGCCGACGCCGCCGACGATGACGTGCTGTTCGTCGGCACCGAGGTCGTAGGAGAAGCCAAGACGCGGCTGCCACTCGTCTTTCGGTGCGCTGCGGTTGTGGCCGTTGCTGATGTAGTCGTTGATGTTGATGCCGGAATTCGGATTGTTGATATTGGACCAGCCCTGCAACGCACTGACGACATCGGCCGGCGTCACGTAGTTGAGATAGGACGGCGTCTTCTCATAGTCCCAGCGCACGCCCAGATTAAAGGTCAGGTGCTCGTTGACCGACCAGTCGTCCTGCAGGTAGAGGCCGAGCTGCTTGCTCTTCGATTCGGCGGTGCCGTTGCCGACCCCGGCAAGCGGAACGCCGAAGTACGCCTTGTAGGGCACCGTACTGGTACCGTCCGGTGAAACGTCGTAGAAAAATTCCGGATTGGCCGGATTGATTTCCTGTGTGCTGAGTTTGATCTCCTTGTACTTGACACCCATCTTGACGATGTGGTCGCCCAGCCAGTGGAGATCGGTCAGGCTGAAATCGTCCTGCAACGCAGGACCTTTCTGGCCTTTGTTCTGATAGTTGGCGCCAGCGCCGGTCTGCAGTATCACCGCGTCATTGCTCGTCGTGTGATCGGTGTAGATCGACGCGTAGCCGTCGCTGAGCGGTCGAGGGCCCCATTCGGTGTCCTCGTAGGTCAGGTGCGCATCGTTGAGCCAACTGTCGGCGGTGTGCTGCCAGCGCAGGTCGACGCGCTTCTCGTTGTTGACGCCGTTGCTGCCGAACGATGAAGCCTGGCTGCCGCCGATGTTCTGCAGCTGTTTCTCATCGCGATACTTGCCGGTCAGTTCGACCAGATCGCGGTCGCTCGGTTCCCAGTCGATCTTGCCGAAGTAGAGATCTTCGTGGAACGACACCGAAGCGGGGCCGAACTCGTCGATGACGCCGGGCGGCAACGGCCCGGGAATGCCCGACGAAGGCGGCGTCACGGCAACCGGTGTATCGAAATCCTTGCCTTCGTAGGTGAAGAAGAAGTGTGCCAGATCCTTCATGATCGGGCCGCCGAGCGAAAGCCCGTAGTTTTTTTCCTGTGAATCGATCTTCTTGCCCGCAGCGAGCTCGGTCGGATACTTCGAGCGCCAATTCTGATTGGTGTAGTCGCCGAACACCTCGCCGTGGAACTCGTTGGTACCCGACTTGGTGACCGCCGTCACGGCCGCGCTGCTGAGCTGGTCGTACTCGGCTTTGTAGTTCTGCGTGATGACTTTGTATTCGGCGATGCCGAGCTGCGGAAACGGATTGCCGCGGCTGGAATCCTGACCGGTGATGCCGCCCTGCAGCACATAGTTTTTCTGGCCGACACCATCGACATACACGTTGATGTTGTTGGCCGACTGCGCGCCGCCGCGCAGCGATGTCTGGCCCGTGGCCGGATCGCGCGAGAAAGCCATGCCGGGGACGGTGTCCGCGAACTCAAGGAAGTTGCGCGTGATCTGCGGAATGGTGCGAATCTGCTGCTGCGAAATCGTATTGCCGACTTCGGACGTTTTCACTTCCGCCAGCGTGTTCGCGTTGACCGTGATGCCTTCGAGCTGCGTGCCGCCGGCCGGTGCTGCAGTGTCGGCGAGATCGAGCGTCGCGGTCGAGGCGACGGTCAGCGTGACCGTGTGCTCGGTACCCGGGCCGGCGTCGACCCTGTAGGTACCCGGCGGCAAGCCGGCCAGCGCATAGCTGCCGTCGCTCGTCACCGTGGTGCGGCGAACCAGGCCGGTGTCGACGTTGGTGGCCGTCACGACCTTGCCGGCCGCGGCTTGCCCGCGCAATGTCGCATTGGTGCTCTGCGCGAACACGCTCGGCGCGGCAAGACCAAGGCAGCTGGCCAGTGCGCAGGCCAAGAGTTTGCGCTGCGTGGGACGTGTGATGGTGCTGCGTGCTTTCATCGAGTGCTCCTCCCCGGAGGCATGAACAAATTGAGAATGCGATCTGCTTTTATGGACGTACGGGTGATTCAACTGGTGTCGCTGTCGGCTTCGGCGTGAGTGCCGGAAGATTGTCGGATCACGAGGCTGCAGCCGATCTCGTGCGCCAGGCGCGGCTGCGTCGATCCATCGATGGCTGCGCAGAGGCGCTGCAAGGCCTGCGAGCCCATGTCCGCGATGCGCACGCGCATCGTCGTCAGCGGCGGGCTGACGAACCGCGCGATCGGGATGTCATCGAAACCGGCGAGGGCGATATCGTCGGGAACCTTGAGGCCGAGTTCGTGCAGTCCGAACAGGCAGCCGATCGCCATCATGTCGTTGGCGGCGAAGATCGCGTCGGGCCGCTCGGCAACATCGCGCAGGGCAAGGCCGGCGCGATAGCCCGATTCCTCGCTGAAATCGCCGCGCAGGATCATCGCCCGGTGCTTGGGCAACAGCTTCGTCAATGCATCGCGATAGCCGCGCAGGCGTTCGTCGGCATCGAAGTTGTTGGCCGGGCCGCCGATGAAGGCGATACGCCGGTAGCCGTGGCGCACCAGATGCCGCGTCATCGTGAATGCGCCGCCGTAGTTGTCGATCGACAACGACAGGTACTTGCCGCCGGGCACGCGCGTGTTCATCAGAACGGTCGGCAACGCGGCCGGCAGGTTCGCAGTGAGCATGTCCGCGTCGGCATGCGGCGACATGATCAGCACGCCGTCGACGCGCCCGCGCAGCGTGCGCAGCACATCGCCGACTTCGGAGGCGGAGCCGTGCGAGCTCGACACCAGCAGGTGCAGACCGCGCGCGCGCGCAGCGGCATCCATGCCGCGGATCAGTTCGGAGAAGAATTCGCCATGCAGGTCGGGCAGCACCGCGCCGATGGTTTGCGTGCGCTGCGTGATCAGGCTGCGTGCGGCCCCATTTGGCATGTAGCGCAGGCGTTCGGCAGCGTCCTGGACGCGCCGGCGTGTCTCGCCGGTCACGTTTTCATGACCGTTGAGTGCGCGCGAGACCGAGGCGACAGACACGCCGGCGGCCCTGGCCACGTCTTTGATGGTCACGCTCATGCCCCGCTGCCCCGGCCACCGCATGTAAACGTTTACATCATGCTGAATTATTAAATTCTTGTCATGCTGCGCTACAGCAGCCTTCGCCGGGCCGGCAAAGCCCAGGAGGACGCCGCGAAAGCGACCTTGCTCTCATGCCCGGACAAGCGCGGCATCTCTGCGACGAAGGATCGTCGACGCGTCATTGCAGGCGCCGCGTCGGCGAGCGCGCCCGTAGCCAATGACGCTGCACACTCAGAAATCCTTCTGCAATCCCAGATAGAAGCCGCGCCTTGGGCCGAACTGCGGTGCGCCGACGCCGATGCCGGAACCGTCGCGCAGTTCGTAGACGCGATCGGTCACATTGACCGCGGTCAGGCGCACATCGAGCTTGCCCACCTGCGGCAGGTCGAACTTGTGCTCGACCGACAGATTGACGCTGTAGTACTGCGGCAGATGCGCGGAATTGGCGAAATCCGCACGCAGGCCGGAACCATAAAGATAATCGGCACCGACGCGGTAGCCACTCCAGTCGTAGCTGACGCCGCCCGACGAGGTCAAGCGCTGGTCGTGGTCGAGGTGCACCCAGTGCGTCGCGATGTAGGCGAGTTCGTCCGCATCGAAGTTGTACTGGCCGGTGACCACATTCTTGCCTTGCGCGCGACTCGACGACAGGTTGAAGAACGCCGAGAAGCCATCGTGGTCGTAGTTGGCGGTGAATTCGGCGCCGCGCACGCGGCCCTGGTCGTAGTTGAACGGCGAGAAGATCAGCGCCGCGCCGAACTGGCCTTCGTCGAGCAGGTTGTGTACTTCGCGATAATAAAAATCGAGGCCGAGCGTGAGATCGCTGCCGATCTTCTGCGAGATGCCGGCGTCGTAGTAGTTCGAGCGCTCCGACAGCGTCTCGGCATTCACGTTCGACGGCAACGCATTGGTGGTGCCTTGGAACAGCGCGATATCGGTCTGCCCGATCAGTTCGGTCGGCGGCGGGGTGAAGTAGCGCGCGTAGCCGGCATGCAGCGTCGTCGTGTCGGTCGCCTGGTAGACCAGGCCGAGGCGCGGACTCAGTTGGCTTTCCTTGACGTAGGCATCGATCTTGTCGCCGCGCACGCCGTAGTTCATCGTCAACGTCTCGCTGAGCTGCCATTCGTCCTGCAGGTAGAGGCCGTAGGTACGTGCGGTAATGTGCGGCGCGTTGTCGACGATCGTGATCGGCGTGGTGCTGGTCTGATTGCCGTCGGCATCGGCCGGGAAGACCAGCGAGGTGCTGTTGGAGAGCGGATGTTCCTCGCTGACGTAGAGGCCGTAACGCAGCGTATGCGCATCGCCGAGGGGCGTGGAGAGATCCGCCTGCAGCGTATTCGCGCGATTGGCGCGATCGATCGTGCCGGCAACGCCGTTGAAGACCAGATCGCCGATCGGATCCGGCCGGTAGTTCACGCTGGTATAGCGCTGGCCGAGCGAGACCTGGTAATTCGTCGTGCCGAGTTCGCCTTGCAGCGCGAGCACGCCGAAGCGCGTCTGTTCCTGCTGGCGTTCGTCGAGGTTGCGCGAATCGAAGTCGCTGATGCCGTCGATCTGGAAGACCGGTTCCTGATCCGGGTTGTTCGGAATCTGGAAGCGATTGTTGGTCGCGCCGAACATGAAACTGAGGCGCGCCGAATCGCTCAGCAGATACGAGAGATAGCCAAAGCTCTTGAACTGGTTGGTACGGTCGTGGATCGCATCGCGCGACGACGTCGGGTTCTCGATGCCGATGTCGTTCTGCAGGTAGTTTGCGGTCAGAAAGAAGCTCCACGCTCCTTCGTTGCCGAAGATCGTCGCGTTCGGGTTCCAGCTGCCGAACGAGCCGGCCGTCAGGCCTACGCTGCCGCCGACCGAGTCGGCGTCCTTGCCGCCGGCGCCGGACTTGGTCGTGATGTCGACCACGCCGGCCGTGCGGTAGCCGTATTGCGCGGGCAGGGCGCCGGTGAGGAACGACAGGTTGTCGATGACGCGGGCATCGAGGGTCTGCCCGAAGCCACTGATGCTTTCCGGCACGATCACGCCGTTGATGCGGTACTGCAGGTCGGCGTGGTCGCCGCGCACGTGCAGCTGGCCGTAGGAATCGTCGACCACGCCGGGTGCGCGCAGCAGCACCTGGTTGAGCGAGGTCGCATCGCCGAGCGGCAACTGGTCGATCGCCTTGCGATCGAACACGTATTGGCTGCTGCCGACATCCGGCGACAATTGATTGCGCGCTTCGTCGAGCTTGCCGACCACGCTGATCGTCCCCAAGGTGGTGTCGTTCTGCTCGGCGGCAGTGGCCTTGCTCTTTGCGTTGCGCGCGGTCGAGGTCGTGCCCGGATCGTTGCCGCTGATGCTTGGCTGCGCCGGCCCGTCCGGGTCGGTTTCGCCGACGTACGCTGCGGCCGGCTGGGCGAACGCGATAGCGATGCACAGGGCGAGTGCGGTCTGCTTCATGGCGGGTTGGACCTTGATAGGAGAGGATCGAGAACGTTATGATATAACGTATCTATCGATTCTGTCCCTGTCGAAAGTCATGCTGCAGAGCAGCTCCAGAGCCGAACGTGCGTGTCGCGTCCGGCGCTTGCGATCCAATAAGTTATGTTATAACGTGAGCATAACCCCATGAACGTCCCGTCGCCGCGTCCCTCGTTGTTCACCCGCCTGGCCGACCGTTTCGGAGCGACCGCGTCGTTCCTCTGCGCGATCCATTGCGCGGCGTTGCCGCTGGTCATCGCGGTGCTGCCAGCCTTGGGCCTCGGCTTTCTGGCCGACCATCGTTTCGAACGCACCTTCGTCGCGTTCGCCAGCGTGCTGGCCTTGACGACGCTGATCACCGGCTATCGCCGCCATCAGCGCTTCCGCGCATTCTGGTTCCTCGCTCCCGGGCTCCTTCTGCTGCTCGCCGGCATGGTGACCGATCACGACGCCGGCACCTCGCTGCACGCGGTGCTGGTGGCGCTCGGCGGCACCCTGGTCGCGCTCTCGCACCTGACCAACCTGCGTCTCTCGCACGGCCACGTGCACGACGCCGCCTGCAGTCACTGAGCCGCCCGCCGTCACCGCGCACGCAGCCGTCCAGACGGCTGTTTGAAGCGCGCGGCTGGAGGCTGTGATTGTGTAACGACGGCGCTCCTGCCTAGCATCGTCAGCCTTGCGTTCTCCGGATCAACCTCGCATGAGTCACGATCACGCGCATGCCCACAGTCACGCCGGCGACCTGCGTGAACGGCGCCTGCTGATCGCGTTCGCGCTGACCGCCTGCACCCTGGTCGCCGAAGCCATCGGCGGCTGGCTGTCCGGTTCGCTCGCGCTGCTCGCCGATGCCGGCCACATGCTGGTCGACGCTGCGGCGCTGTTGTTCGCCTGGCTCGGCGCGCACTATGCGCGAAGGCCGGCCGATGCGCGGCGCAGCTTCGGTTACGTTCGGCTCGAAGTGCTGGTCGGCTACAGCAATGCGTTGATCCAGTTCGCCCTGGTCGCCTGGATCGTCGTCGAAGCGCTGATGCGCCTTTCCGATCCGCAGCCGATTCTTTCCGGCACGATGTTCGTCGTCGCCGTCGCCGGGTTGCTGGTCAACGCCTTCGTGCTGTTCGTGCTGTCCGATCACGACCACGACGACCTCAACACGGCCAGCGCGCGTCTGCATGTGCTCGGCGACCTGTTCGGCTCCGTCGGCGCCATCATCGCCGCGTTGCTGATCCGCTGGCTCGGCTGGCTGTGGTCCGATCCGGTCGTATCGGTGCTGGTGTCCCTGCTGATTCTCGCCAGTGCCTGGCGGCTGTTGCGCCGCTCGGCGCATATCTTGCTCGAAGGCGCCCCGGAAGGCATCGATGCGGACCTCGTCAGCGACGCTTTGAAACGCGAGGCGAGCGGAGTGCGCGACGTGCATCACGTGCACGTGTGGCAGCTGGCCGGCGGCTATCACGTGGCGACCCTGCATGCGAATCCTGAAGACGGCGTGGCGCACGACCACGTCATCCGCTCGATCCAGAGCGTGCTGCTCGAACGCTTCCGCATCCGTCACGCGACCGTGCAGATCGAAACGCAGCCGTGCCCGAATGGCGATTGCGGCGACGCCGCGCACTGAACGCGCGGCTTCGTTGTCGTTTATCCCTCACTGCTGCGACAGGCGTTCCATCAGATCGCGCGCATACGGCGACGTGGAGTTCTGCAGCAGCGGCGCGATCTCCTCGCGCAACACGCGCGCTTCGTCGTCCCGATGCAGCGCGAGCCATGTGCTCGCCAGGCTGGTCTTGACCTCCAGCACACGTAGGTCGTTGTCGGGATAGGGCGGGCGGCGCACCGCGAGCGCCTCGCGCAACAGCGGCTCGGCGCGGTCGGCGTGATCGTTGGCAAGCTCCGCACGCGCCAGTGCGAACAGCGGTCCGCCCAGGCGATAGTTGCGCGGCGGCAGTGCCGCACGCGCCAGTTCGAGCGAGCGCGTGGCGATCTTCGACGCTTCGCTGGCGTCGCCGGCATCGAGTTCCGCTTCGGCCCACTGCGCCTGCAGTATGCAGTAGATCGGGTCGTGGCTGCCGTTGGGCGCGCCGATCGCCGCATTCGCCGCGCGCAATTCGTTCAATGCATCGGTATAGCGGTGCCGCAGGCGCAGCAGTTCGCCGAGGAAGCCGCGATCGCGATTCAGCCAATGGGAATTCGCCGGTTCGTGCTTCGCCTCGATCGCCAGCGCAGCGCGATAGGCCGTTTCCGCTTCGTCGAAACGACCCTGCAGCTGCAACCCTTGCGCCAGTCCGCGCAGCGGGTCGGCGCTGTCCCATTCCGCGTTCGATCCCTGGATACGCGCCCACACCGCCAAGGCTTCGCGCGAAGCTTGTTCGGCTTCGACGGCACGGCCGAGGTTGCGGTAGTCCAATGCGATGAAGTTGTGCACATAGGCGATCTGCTCGGGTCGCGTATCGCCGATCGCCCGCGTCGACTTCAGTAGATCGAGCCGCCCTTGCAGCGCCTCATCGAAGCGGCCCTGGTTCTCCAGCACGCGCAGGAGGTTGGAGCGCGACACCAGCGTTTCGCGGTGATCCGCGCCGAACAGCTGGCGATTGATGTCGAGCGCCTCGCGCAGCGGCCCTTCGGATCCGGCCACGTCGCCTTTGTGGCCGAGCATCAGGCCGAGTTCGTTGAGGCCGTTCGCCACGCTGCTGTGCAGGTTGCCGTGGATGCTGCGCGCGGTGGCGATGCTTTCGCGCAGCAGCGTTTCCGACTCGGTGTACTCCGAGAGTTCGTCGAGCGCATCGCCGAGCACGTATAGATCGAGCACGACGGCTTCGCTGCGATCGCCGTAGGCGAGGCGCTCTTCGGCGAGCACCTCGCGCAGCAGCGGTAACGCGTCCTTGGCGCGTCCTTGGTTGATCATCGCCAGAGCCATCACGCGGCGTGCTTCGGTGGCGTCGCGCGCACCGGCGCTGCCAGCGTGGCGGGCGAATTCCAACGCGCGCCCGGCGTGCTCGATCGCCGCGTCGAATGTGCGCTTGTCGTGCTCGATCTGCGCCAGGCGGCCGAAATTGCGCGCCTTGATCTCGTCCGGCACGCGCGGATCGGTCGTCATCGCGACCGCTTTGCCGATCAGGGTTTCGGCACGTTCGTACTCGCCGATGTTCCAGTAGAGCGCGCCGATCAATCCGGTCAGATCCGCCTGGATCGCCGGCTGCCGCGTCGCATCGCCGTCGAGCTGGAGTTCGCCTTTCTGCAGCAGCGAGCGCGCCGAGATCGCATCGCCCTTGTTCTCGTCCGGATTGGCCTGCTGGAACACGCCGACGAGAAACTGTTGTGCCGCTTCCGCACGCATCGCCTGTTCGCCGGCGATGTGCGCCTGACGCAGGCTGACCAAGGTGGCGGCGATCGAGACGATGAATACGCTGAGCGCAGCACCGAGCACGTAGCGATGGCGCTGCACGAACAGCCGGAAGCGGTACGCCTTGCCCTCGCCGCGTGCCGCGATCGGACGGCCGTCGAGGAAGCGCCGGATATCCGCCGCCAGCGCTTCGGCCGATGGATAGCGGCGCTGCGGGTCGCGCGCCAATGCACGCAACACGATGCGGTCCGCATCGCCGCGCAGCGCGCGCCGGCTGATCGGCGACGTCGCGGTTTCGAGCGCGGCGCTCGGCGGCATCACGGGCGTGCTCGTGCTCGATGGTTCCGTGACGCCGCCGGTCGTCGAGCGCGGCGGCCTGCGTCCGGCGAGCAGCTCATACAGGACGACGCCGAGCGCATACACATCGGTGGCGGTCGTGATCAAGCCGCCGCTGAATTGCTCGGGCGCGGCGTAGTCGGGCGTCAGCAGGCGCGCCAGCGTCTGCGTCGGCGCGCCGGCATCGGTCGTCGTCAGCACCTTGGCGATGCCGAAGTCGAGCAGCTTCGGCGTGCCGTCGGCCGTGACGAAGATGTTCGACGGCTTCAGGTCGCGATGCACGATGAGATTCTGATGTGCGTACTGGACCGCGTTGCATACGTGCAGGAACAGGCGCAGGCAACCGGGCAGGTCGAGCGCGTGCGTGCGCACGTAGTCGGTGATCGGAACGCCGTCGACGTATTCCATCGCCAGGTACGGCGTGCCGTCGGCCGCGAGACCGCCGTCGATGAGCCGCGCGATGTTCGGATGTTCCAGGCGCGCGAGGATCTGCCGCTCCTGGCGGAAGCGGTGCAGCAGGCCCGGGGTCGGATACGCAACCTGCTTGATCGCGACGCGCTGTTCGAATTCGCCGTCGTCGCGCTCGGCCAGCCACACTTCGCCCATGCCGCCTTGACCGAGCGAACGCACGACGCGATAGGCACCGAACGGGCGCGGCGAGCCGTCGCCGATGTGCGGCGCTGCCGCCACGGCGGCGGCGTCTGCGATCAGCGCCGGCGGTTGCTCCAGGAAGTCCTGCGCGGCCGCGTCCGAACGCAGCAGGCGCTCGAGTTCGCCGAGCAGCGCGAGATCGCCGGCGCATTGCTCGGCGAGCCATGCGACGCGCTCATGCGGCGCCATCTCGATGGCCTGATCGAACAGCTCGCCGAGGCGCTGACGATCCACCGCGGTGCCGCTCAAGTGTCCGGATGCAGGGTGGCGTAGAGCTGCGCTTTCGCGCGGCGCCAGTCGCGGTTGACCGTGCGCTCGCTCATCGACTGCAGCAGGGCGATCTCGGCCAGCCCGAGGCCGGCGAAGAAGCGCAGCTCGACGATCTGCGCGAGGCGTGGTTCCTCCGCTTCGAGCACCGCGAGTGCATGGTCGAGGCGCAGCAATTCGTCCGGCGGCAGTTCGCCGTCGGCGACTTCCAGCCCTTCGTCGAGCGGTACGATCTGCAGGTGTTCGCCGCCGCGCTTTTCGGTCAGGCGTGCGCGCGCATGGTCGATCACGATCTGGCGCATCGCCTTCGCCGCGAGCGCGAAAAAATGTGCGCGTCCGTGCAGGCTGCGTCCATCTGGCCCGACCAGCTTCAGGTACGCCTCGTGGACGAGCCCGGTGGTATTCAGCGTCGGCGCGGCAGATGCCGCGAGTTGCCGCCGCGCGAGCCGCTTCAGCTCGTCGTAGACGTGGACGAACAATCCCTGCAGCGCACGTGCGTCACCGTTGTTCGCCGCATCGATCAGTGCGGTGACATCGTCGGCCATCGTTCGCCCCGGGAAGACTTCGCGACCGAGTATAGACGACGGTTTGCGTCGAATACGCGGCGGCACGGCGCGCGTTTCGCCGGGAGCAAATCCTCCGAGACGGGATCGGCGTCTTCGCAGCCGCTATTCGCTGCCGGCACGCCATCGCCAGGCCGTCATTCGCCACGTGTGTCACCGATGCCCGCGTTTCGACGTTATGACTTGATGCAGCCGCCGGATTCCAAAGATACACAACTGCGCGTGCGAGCGACCACACCGACGGGGCAGGCCGTCCTCGACGAGCGACAGGAGGGCCCATGCATCGACGCCTCGACAAACCCTTTCGAGCCGGACGAGCGCTCGCTGGCGCGATCATGTTCACCTGCGTGGCGGTCTGTGTATCGGACGTATCGGCGCGAGCGCAAGGCGCGGCCGCGTCCGGCGCGGTACCGCAACTGGTTGCGGCCGCGGACTGGATCCTGGTCGCCGACCTCGTCGAGATGCCGGTCCGGCGCAGCGTGCGCGACGACCGTGTCATCACCGACTACCATTTCAGCGCCACGCGGACCTTGTTCGGGCAGCCGTCGAACGATCTGGTGCTGAGTCAGGACAGCGCTGGTTTCGAGGGCGGGGACGCGGCCGCTGCCGCAGCACCTGCGTTCGTGCTCGGCGCGCGCTATCTGCTGTTCGTACGCGCTGGCAGTAGCGAGCGCAGGCCGATCGTTGTCGGTGGTGCGCAGGGCGTCTACCGGCTGTCGATCGATGGCAAGGCCATGGCGCTCGGTGGCGAGCGTGAGATCCTCAGAGGCGAAGACCTGCTCGCCGAAATC
>Ga0247776_10000037_pt1 | contig 44686 bp, 40 predicted proteins | sample UWRJL199509C5_FD_179912 | JGI IMG/M metagenome (GOLD analysis project Ga0247776, IMG submission 179912) | Plant litter microbial communities from Arlington Agricultural Research Station in Wisconsin, United States - UWRJ-L199-509C-5 | ecosystem: Environmental > Terrestrial > Plant litter >...
GACTTCCTGCTGCTCCTCGAGCCACTGCTTGAGGTTGATCTGCAGGCCGAACTCCGAGTTGAGCTCGGTTTCGAGCCCGGCGATGTTCCACTGCTCGTCGACCGAATCGTGCGGCACGTAGCGGCGCACCAACTCGGTGAAGACATCCTGGCGGATGTTCTCGATCGTCTCGTGCACGTTGTCGCTGTCGAGCAGTTCGTTGCGCTGCTGGTAGATGACCTTGCGCTGATCGTTGGCGGTATCGTCGAATTCGAGCAGGTGCTTGCGGATGTCGAAGTTGTGCGCCTCGACCTTGCGCTGCGCCTTCTCGATCTGGCGGCTGACCATCTTGTCCTGGATCGCGTCGTCTTCCTTCATGCCGAACATACGCATCAGGCGTGCGACGCCCTCGCCCATGAAGATGCGGATCAGGTTGTCTTCCAGCGACAGGTAGAAGCGGCTAGAACCCGGGTCGCCCTGACGGCCGGAACGGCCGCGCAGCTGGTTGTCGATGCGGCGCGATTCGTGCCGTTCGGTACCGACGATGCGCAGGCCGCCGAGCGCGATGACCTCGTCGTGGCGCTGCTGCCATTCCGTCCTGACGCGGTCGCGCTCGCTTTGCGGCGCGTCTTCCGGCAACGCCTGCAGTTCGGCCTCGAGGCTGCCGCCGAGCACGATATCGGTACCGCGGCCGGCCATGTTCGTCGCGATGGTGATCGCCTTCGGACGGCCCGCCTGCGCGACGATGTGCGCTTCGCGCTCGTGCTGCTTCGCGTTCAGCACTTCGTGCGGCACGCCGTGCTTCTTCAAGAGACCGTCGAGCAGCTCGGACATTTCGATAGAAGCGGTGCCGACCAGCACCGGCTGTCCGCGTTCGTAGCTTTCCTTGATGTCCTCGACGATCGCGTCGTACTTCGGATCGGCCTTGAGGAAGACGACGTCGGCCTCGTCCTTGCGCACCATCGGCCGATGCGTCGGGATCACCACCACCTCGAGCCCGTAGATCGACTGGAACTCGTAGGCCTCGGTATCCGCCGTGCCGGTCATGCCGGACAACTTCTTGTACATGCGGAACAGATTCTGGAAGGTGATCGATGCCAGCGTCTGGTTCTCGCGCTGGATCGGCACGCCTTCCTTCGCCTCGACCGCCTGATGCAGGCCGTCCGACCAGCGCCGGCCCTGCAGGGTGCGGCCGGTGAATTCGTCGACAATGATGACCTCGCCGTCGCGCACGATGTAATCGACGTCGCGCTGGTAGATCGCATTCGCGCGCAACGCGGCATTCAAGTGATGCACGACGGAAATGTGCTGCGAATCGTAGAGGCCTTCGTCCTCGCCGATGATGCCGGCTTCGCGCAGCAGGTCTTCGGCGTGCTGCATGCCCTCTTCGGACATGTGCACCTGCTTCTGCTTCTCGTCGACGTAGTAGTCGCCCGGCTCCGGCGGCTCGCCCGGCTGGGTTTCCTTCGCCTGGCGCGTCATGCGCGGCACGATGCGATTGACTTTCACGTACAACTGCGGCGATTCGTCGGACGGACCGGAGATGATCAGCGGCGTGCGCGCCTCGTCGATCAGGATCGAGTCGACCTCGTCGACGATCGCGTAGTTGAGACCGCGCTGGTAGCGCTGCTCCTTCGACAGCGCCATGTTGTCGCGCAGATAGTCGAAGCCGAATTCGTTGTTGGTGCCGTAGGTGATGTCGGCGGCGTAGGCGCCGCGCTTGTCGCCGTGATCCATGTTCGGAAAGACGACGCCGACGCTCATGCCGAGGAAATTGTAGAGCTTGCCCATCCAGGCCGAGTCGCGCTTGGCCAGGTAGTCGTTCACCGTGATGACGTGGACGCCCTTGCCTTCCAACGCATTCAGATACACCGGCAGCGTGCCGACCAGGGTCTTGCCCTCGCCCGTGCGCATCTCGGCGATCTTGCCGCTGTGCAGGACCATGCCGCCGATCAGCTGCACGTCGTAGTGACGCAGACCGAGTACGCGGCGCGAGCCTTCCCGCACCGTGGCGAACGCCTCCGGCAGCAGGCTGTCGAGCGTCGCGCCGTCGGCGAGGCGCTTCTTGAACTCGTCCGTCTTGGCGCGCAGCTCGGCGTCCGAAAGCGCCTGGAACTGCGGTTCCAGCGCGTTGATCTGCGCCACCGACTTGCCGAGCTGGCGCAGCACGCGTTCATTGCGGCTGCCGAAAATGCGCGTCAGGAAACTGTTGAGCATGGTGGTCTTCGATTGGGAATACGAAACGCCGCGCTGGCATGGCCTCCACGCCGGCGCGGCCGTTGCTGCAGACGATGGCCGGACGGACCGACCCCGCGGCCGGCCACGACGGGACCGCGGATGATACGGCGTGCCCGACGCAATACAAAGCGAGTTTGTGACTGGTGCCCTTCTTTCAAGGGCGCGACGGTCCCGTAAAGCCCGCTGCGGCGGCGCCGCGACGGGGTTTCAGGCGTGACTGGCGCGGGTCGACTTGACGTAGACCATCGGGTTGACCGGCTTGCCGTTCAACCAGACTTCGAAATGGCAGTGCGCGCCGGTGGAGCGGCCGGTCGAGCCAACGCGGCCGATGATCTGCCCTTCGTGCACGCGCGTGCCAACATCAACGCTGTTGGCGGAATTGTGCGCATAGCGCGTCATGTAGCCGTTGCCGTGATCGATCTCGACGACGTTGCCGTAGCCCGGGCGCTGGCCGGACCAGGTCACCACGCCATCGGCAACCGCGGTGATGTCCGTGCCAAGCGGAGCGGCGAAGTCGAGACCGAGATGGATGCCGGAATGGCCGTCGAGCGGATCGCTGCGTTCGCCGAAACCGGATGACATGTAGCCCTGCGCGACCGGCATGCCGCTCGGCAGCAGCGCGTTGTCGATCTTGCGGTCGCGCAGCAGGTTCTCCAGCACATCGAGCTGCGCCTCCTGGCGGTCGAACTCGGCGCGCAGGCCATCGATGCCGTTCTGGATCGGCAGCGACGTGGCGATGCTCGGCGAAGGGTCTTCGGGACCGCCCATCGCCGGCGCGGCGGCGAAGTCGAACTCGCCGTCGTCGAGCTTGCCGACCTGGGTCAGGCGATCGCCGAGCGCATTCAGGCGCGTCGCCTGCGCCTGCAACTGGCCGAGCTGCAAGGCCAGCGCATCGAGGTTGCGGTGCGAGTCGTTGTCCAGATTCGCCAGCTGTTCACGCTGGTGCAGCAGATTGGCGCGCAGGTCGGACAGCTCGCGCATGCTGCGGCCCTGCATGCCGTTGACCAACATCGTTGCAGCGACACCCAGTGCGACGCAGAACAAGGCACAGCCGGAGACCGCTGCCAGCGCGATCGCGCGGCCACGCCGTCCATCGAGATCGATGCGGCGTGGTGCCGAGCGTGCATTGCGGACGATAATGATGTTCATGCTGGCTCGCCGTTGTCGTTTTCGCCATGTCGCTACGTCGCAACCCTCTCCAGGCTCCCGCCACCGGCCCCAGGCCTGCCGCGGAGTACATCGCACTCGACGCGCTCGCGGATCGCGCGCGCGCGCTGGATGCGCTGGATGGACGATTGCGCCATCTGTTGCCCGCCGCGGTCGCACGCGAGACACGTCTCGCGGACGTCCGTAACGGACGCGTCGTCTTCCTGGCGTCGAGCCCGACATGGGCGAGCCGGCTCAGGCTGTATCAGGCAGCCCTGCTGGCCGAAGCCCGCACCGCTCTGGGCGGTGCCGTCGAACGCTTCACCGTGAAAGTGGCGCCCCTGCCGACCGTTCCCCCGGAACCGACAAAGCCGAAACCGCTTTCCGCCGCCACCGCCCGCCATTTGCGAGCGACAGCGAATACCCTCTCAGACCCGGAACTCCGAGCCCTTTATTTGCACCTGGCGTCCATCGCCGATGATTCCGACTAGATTGATCAGGAACCGGGGCGGCTCCTGTTTCCCCAACAACGCGCTTTCAGGCGAAAGCGGCTTTTTCTTCTTATGGGCCGGGCATCGTGCCAGGGCCGGCTGCGGATGACTGCGCCATCCGTCGCAAACGCCGCGGCCGATGCGGCCGTGGCGGATGCGCAAGCCGGCGCGATTCCTGCGCCGGCGTCTTGCTCAAAGCGTGCGTGCTAGACCGCCTGCGCCGGATGGGCGTAGGAGATCGGCGCTTCGCGCTCGTCCTCGAAGCTGACTTCCTGCCACGCTGCCGCGTCCGCAATCAGCGTGCGCAGCAGCTTGTTATTGAGTTCATGGCCCGACTTGTAGCCGTAGAACGCGCCGATGAGACTGTGGCCGAGCAGGTAGAGATCCCCGATCGCATCGAGGATTTTGTGCTTGACGAATTCGTCTTCGTAACGAAGGCCGTCCTCGTTCAGCACGCGGTAGTCGTCCAGCACGATCGCGTTGTCCATCGAACCGCCGAGTGCGAGGTTCTTCTCGCGCAGCATTTCGATGTCGCGCATGAATCCGAACGTGCGCGCGCGGCTGACTTCCTTGACGAACGAGGTGGTCGAAAAATCGATCTCGCTGGTCGAGGAGCGCTTGGTGAACATCGGATGGTTGAAATCGATCGAGAAGCCGACCTTGAAGCCGTCGAACGGCTCGAAGCGGGCCCACTTGTCGCCGTCGCGGACGGTGATCGATTTCTTGATGCGGATGAACCGCTTCGCTTTGCCCTGCTCTTCGATGCCCGCGGACTGCAGCAGGAACACGAAGGGGCCGGAACTGCCGTCCATGATCGGCACTTCAGGGGCCGAGAGGTCGACATAGGCATTGTCGATGCCGAGGCCGGCCATCGCGGAAAGCAGATGCTCGATCGTCGCGATGCGTACATCGCCCTTGACCAGGGTGGTCGAGAGGCGCGTGTCGCCGACGTTGTTGCAGCTGGAACGAATCTCGACGGGTGGGCTCAAGTCCACGCGGCGGAACACGATACCCGTGTCCACGGCGGCTGGACGAAGGGTCATGTAGACCTTGTCGCCCGTGTGGAGACCCACGCCCGTCGCTCTGATGACGTTTTTGAGCGTGCGTTGTCTGATCATTTTTATGGGGTAACCCCTGGGGCAGGGCTGACAAAACGCGGACGAGACTAACACAGCGAGTTTGGCGAGAAAAGTTAAGCGATGTATGGAACCCACAGAATGTTGCGTTTCCGCAACACTCTGCAGGCCCGTTTCGCGCCCTACTTCGGCCCTCGTCGGCGTCGACGGCAACCGCCGTCACGACGCCACGTGACAGCGGAGAATGGCCCGGCGACACGCTCTACAGCGCGCGCCAGGCAGCGTCGACGTTCGCCGAGGACAGCGAACGGCGCGTTGTTCAGGACGGGAAGGTCACTGCATCAATCGGCCTGCCTGCGCAAAAACGCCGGAATGTCCAGGTAATCGCCCGGGGCGTCCGGCGCGGCGGCGACGCCATGATCCAGCGCCGTCGCGCGCATCGGCTGACCCGGAATGCCGAGATAGTCGACCTCGCCCGTCGTCGCGTTGCGCACCACGCGCATCGGCGGGCGCGACACCGGGGCCACCTCGCGTTCGCGATCGCGGATCGGCTGACGCGCGACCGCGCGATTGAGGCCGGTCGCGACGACGGTCACGCGCACGTCGTCCTTGAGCTCCGGGTCGAGCGCCGTGCCGACCACGACGGTCGCGTCTTCGCTGGCGAACTCGTGGATGACCTGGCCGATGTCGTCGAACTCGCGCATCGTCAGGTTGGTGCCGGCGGTGACGTTGACCAGGATGCCGCAGGCGCCGGCGAGGTTGACGTCGTCGAGCAGCGGGTTGTTGATCGCCGCTTCGGCAGCCGCGACCGCGCGGTCGTCGCCGTGGGCGGTACCGGTGCCCATCATCGCCATGCCCATCTCGGACATGACCGTGCGCACGTCGGCGAAGTCGACGTTGATCAGGCCCGGGCGGGTGATCAGGTCGGCGATACCCTGCACGGCGCCGAGCAGCACGTCGTTGGCCTGCTTGAATGCACTCAGCAGGGTGACGTCGCGGCCGAGCACGGTGAGCAGCTTCTCGTTCGGCACCGTGATCAGCGAATCGCAGTACTGACCGAGATCCTCGATACCTTTCAGCGCAACCTGCATGCGCCGGCGGCCTTCGAACGGGAACGGCTTGGTGACGACGGCGACGGTGAGGATGCCCATTTCCTTGGCCAGCTGTGCCACCACCGGCGCCGCGCCGGTGCCGGTGCCGCCGCCCATGCCGCAGGTGATGAACGCCATATCGGCGCCCTGCAGCAATTCGACGATGCGTTCGCGATCCTCCAGCGCGGCCTGACGACCGACTTCGGGATTGGCGCCCGCGCCGAGGCCCTTGGTGACGTTCGCGCCGAGCTGCAGGGTGAACTTCGCCCCGCTGCTCTTCAGCGCCTGCGCATCGGTGTTCGCGCATACGAAGTCCACGCCTTCGACACCGGCCTGGACCATGTGGCTGACCGCGTTGCCGCCGCCACCGCCAACACCGACGACCTTGATGACCGCGTTCGGTGCCATTCTTTCAACGAGTTCGAACATTTTCCCATCCTCCGCAAAGTGGACTACTGATCTCTTTTATCGTTCCCGAGTCCGTGACCTTCCCGGTCCGGCTCGTCCGACCCCGGCTGGCGTGCCGGTGTCCTGCGACCGTTTCGGTCGCCGCGCGGCGCTCCCTGCGTCGCGTGTTAGTTGGCCACTTCGTGGCCTGTCAGCCGCTCGCCCTGCGGGCTCGCTGAAAGGGGAAAAGGAAAGCGAATCGCCCTTGCCCTTGCCCCTTCACAGCCGGCTTGCCGGCGACTTGCAGGCGGCAAAGCCGCCGACTCACTCCGTCAAAACTCTCCCTTGAACCAAGTCGAAACCCGATTCCACAGACCGCCCACCGCCGACGCGCCGCCGGACGGCGCAGTGCGCGCACCGTCGCGACGGCTGCCGTAGATAAGGAGTCCGACACCGGTCGACTGCAGCGGATTGGCGACGACGTCGGCAAGGCCGCTGACATGCTGCGGCGTGCCCAGTCGCACCGGCATGTGGAACAGTTCTTCCGCAAGATCGAGCGCACCCTCCATCCGCGCGGCGCCGCCGGTCAGCACGATGCCGGCGCGTACCAGCTCCTCGCGCCCGCTGCGGCGCAGGTCGGCCTGCACCATTTCGAAGATTTCCTCGTAGCGCGGCTGCACCGCCTCGGCGAGGTTCTGTCGCGCGAGGCGACGCGGCGGACGGTCGCCGACGCTCGGCACCTGGATCGTCTCTTCGGCGTGCGCAAGCTGTGCCAGCGCGCAGGCGTAGCGGACTTTCAATTCCTCCGCGTGCGCCGTCGGTGTGCGCATCAGATGGGCGATGTCGCTGGTCACCTGATCGCCGCCGATCGCCAGCGAGGTGGTATGGCGAAGCGCCCCGCCGGTGAAGATCGCGATGTCGGTGGTGCCGGCGCCGATGTCGACCATGCAGACGCCGAGCTCGCGCTCGTCCTCGGTCAGCACGGCGCGCGCCGACGCGACCGCCGCCGGCAACAATTCATCGACCTGCAGGCCGCAGCGATTGATGCATTTGGTGATGTTCTGGATCGCGCTGGCCGCGCCGGTGACCAGATGCACGTTGGCTTCGAGGCGCACCCCGGACATGCCGACCGGATGGCGGATGCCTTCCTGGCCGTCGATCAGATATTCCTGCGGCTCGCGGTAGAGCACGCTGCGGTCGGCCGGAATCGCGATCGCGCAGGCCGACGTCAGCACCGCGTCGAGATCGGCTGCACTGACTTCGCGATCGCGGATCGGCGCCGTGCCGTGCGAGTTCTCATCCTTGATATGACTGCCGGCAATCGAAGCGTAGACCGAGCGGATCTGGCAGCCGGCCATCAGCTCGGCTTCCTCGATCGCGCGCTGGATGGAATGTACGGTCGAGTCGATGTCGACGACGACACCGCGCTTCAGTCCATGCGCGGGATGCGAGCCGATCCCGATGATTTCCACCGCTTCGCCCGGCGTGTGCTCACCGACGATCGCTACGATCTTCGAGGTGCCGACGTCGAGGCCGACGATCAGATTCTTTTCACTCTTGCGGTTCATGGGGCGGCCGGGATTGGGGATTCGGGATTGGGGATTCGGAAAAGCGGGGATGACCGGCCGTCGGATGCTGTGACGCGTTCTGGATTCGTGACTCTGGATTCGAAATAACTCGCTGCGATGTTGTCCATCCAGCGCATGCCAGCGATCGCCGCTCGTGGCGGGGCCGGTTTTTTTCCAATCCCCAATCCCGAATCCCCAATCCCGGCCGGCGACGCCGCCGGCTCCGGCCAGCGCATCGCGAAACCGTTTTCGTAGCGCAGGTCGACGTACGCGGGCGGTCCCGCATGCGCGCCGGCGAGGCGCGGCCACACATCGAGGAAACGCTTCAGCCGCGGCCGCGCGTCTTCGCGGCCGAGCTCGATCTCGGCGCCGGAAGCGAGGTCCAGCTTCCAGCCGCCGCGCGACGACAACGTCACCGCATCGATGACGAGGCCGCTGCCGGTGAATTCCTTCAGGCAGTCGGCGTAGAACTGCAGCACATCGGCCAGGCGATCGTCCGGGCCGGTCAGCCGCGGCAGACCTTGCAGGCCGGTCGCACCGGCCACCGTGAAGATCTCGCCGCGCCGGTTGACCAGGCGCTCCTCGCCCCAGCGCGCGTACGGCTGCTGCTCGAATACGATCAGTTCGATCGCGTCCGGCCAGCGCTTGCGTGCTTCGACGCGCTCGACCCACGGCAGCTTCGCCACCGCAGCACGCACCTCGTGCAGCTTCACCGCGAAGAAACCGTCGCCGAGCAGCGGCTGCGCCGCGGCGCGAATCTGCTCGGCGCTGACATGGTTGAACTCGGCGCGTACGCCGAGCTTCGCGACCGGCCAGCGATCGCTCGCGAACCAGCCGTTGAGCACGCCGACGATCGGCAGTGCGACCAAGGTCAGCGCGATGCCCCAGGCGAGCAGCTTGAGCAGGAAACTGCTCTTCATACGCGCTCCTCGGCGAACGAGCTTTCGAGAATGCGCCAGCACAGCGTCTCGAAATCGATGCCGACCGTCGCCGCCGCCTTCGGCACCAGCGAATGGCTGGTCATACCCGGCGCGGTATTCACCTCGAGCAGGAAGTTGCGCCCGGCGCGATCGCGCATCACATCGACGCGGCCCCAGCCGATGCAGCCGGCCGCATCGAACGCGGCCAATGCAAGCGTACGCAGTTCGGCTTCCGCATCGCCTGCAAGCCCAGGACAGAGATACTGCGTGTCTTCGGCGACGTACTTGGCGTGATAGTCGTAGAACGCGCCCTTCGGCACGATCCGGATCGAGGGCAGCACGTCGCGCGCGAGCACCGCAACGGTCAGCTCGTCCCCTTCGATCATTTCCTCGACCAGAAGATCGCCCGGATAACGCGCGGCGAGTTCCGCCGCTGCATCGAGATCGGCATCGCGGAACACGCGCGTGACGCCGACGCTGGAGCCTTCACTGGCCGGCTTGACGATCACCGGTAAACCGATCCGCGCGGCAGCCGCATGCACGTCGAGATCGCCGCGCCCCCTGCGCAGCGCGACGAAACGCGGCGTCGGCAAGCCTTCGGCGATCCACACCTGCTTGGTGCGTACCTTGTCCATCGACAGCGCCGAGCCGAGCACGCCGGAGCCGGTGTAAGGCACGTGCAGCGATTCCAGCGCGCCCTGCAGCACGCCGTCTTCGCCGCCGCCATGCTGGCCGTGCAGGATGTTGAACACGCGCGCGTAATGGCCCGCGCGCAGGCTGTCGAGCAAGGCCGGAATGCCGTCGACCGCGTGCGCATCGACGCCCATCGCGCGCAGCGCGGCGAGCACGTTGCGGCCGGAGTCGAGCGACACCGCGCGCTCGGCCGACTCGCCGCCCATGACGACCGCGACCCGACCGAATTGCCTGGCGTCGTTGATCCTCATGGGTGTTGCGTCTCCGTGCGCAGATGGCCGCGTGCCGTCAGTTCGTTGGCCGCAGCGCCGATGTCGCCGGCGCCGAGCAGCAGCAGCAGATCGCCGTCTTCGAGCAGCGGCGGCAGCGCGCTGTGCAGATCGCGCGGATGTTCGATGAGAACCGGGTCGACCTTGCCGCGCGCACGCACGGCGCGCGCCAGCGCGCGACCGTCGGCATTCGCGATCGGCGCCTCGCCGGCCGGATAGATTTCGGTCAGCAGCAGCACGTCGACCTCGGCCAGCACATTGGCGAAATCGTCGAGCAGGTCGCGCGTGCGCGAATAGCGATGCGGCTGGAACGCGACGACGAGGCGGCGCTCGGGCCAGCCTGCGCGCGCGGCCGCGAACACCGCGGCGAGTTCACGCGGATGATGACCATAGTCGTCGACGAGCAGCGCCTTGCCCTCGTCGAGTGCGAGGTCGCCGCGCAGCTGAAAGCGGCGGCCGACGCCCTGGAATTTCGCCAGCGCGCTCTGCATCGCCTGCGGCGCGACACCGAGCTGCCAGCCGACCGCACAGGCAGCCAAGGCATTGAGCACGTTGTGCCGGCCGGGCAGGTTCAAACTGACCCGCACGACCGGTGCACCATCGGGCAGATGCAGGTCGAATTCGGTCGAGCTGCCGCTCTGGCGCAGATCCGAGGCGCGCACATCGGCTGCGCTGTCGATGCCGTACGTGACCACGCGGCGCGTCGTTTCGCGCGCAAGCGCCGCGACTTCCTCGTCGTCGACGCAGAGCACGGCGACGCCGTAGAACGGCAGGCGGTGCAGAAAATCGCCGAATGCCTTCTTGACGCGCTCGAAATCGCCGCCGTAGTTCTCCAGATGATCGGCATCGATGTTGGTGACGATCGCGATCACCGGCGACAGCAGCAGGAACGAGCCATCCGATTCGTCGGCTTCGGCGACCAGGTATTCGCCGGTGCCGAGGCGCGCGTTCGCGCCGGCGGCGATTAGCTGGCCGCCGATGACGAAGGTCGGATCGAGACCGGCTTCGGCGAGCACGCTGGCGGTGAGACTGGTCGTGGTCGTCTTGCCGTGCGTGCCGGCGACCGCGATGCCGCGGCGGAAACGCATCAGTTCGCCGAGCATTTCCGCGCGCGGCACCACCGGAATGCGCCGCGCGCGCGCCGCCAGCAGTTCCGGATTGTCCGGCTGGATCGCGCTGGAGACGACCAGCACGTCGGCTTCTGCGACATGCGCGGCGTCGTGGCCGCGATCGATGCGCGCGCCGAGTTCGGCCAGCCGCCGCGTCGTCGCGTTGTCTGCCTTGTCCGATCCGGACACCGAGTAGCCGAGATTGCACAGCACTTCGGCGATGCCGCTCATGCCGACGCCGCCGACACCGACGAAATGCACGCGGCGGAAGTCCTGCATGATGTCGCCGTAGCGGGCGAGGCGCGCCGGCGTCATGCCGCCACCTCGAGACAGATATCGGCGATGCGCCGTGCCGCGTCCGGTTTAGCCAGGGTGCGCGCCGCGCTCGCCATCGCGAGCAGGCGCGCACGATCGGCGACTTCGTCGAGTGCGGCGCCGAGGCGGCGGAGGAATTCGTCGCCCTCGCCGACCAGGCGCGCAGCGTCGACGGCGACCATTGCCTGCGCATTCTTCGTCTGATGATCGTCGACCGCATGCGGATAGGGCACCAGCAGGGCCGGCACGCCGGCCGCGGCAAGTTCGGCCAGGGTCAGCGCGCCGGCGCGGCAGATGGCAAGATCGGCCCACGCATACGCCGCGGCCATGTCGTCGACGAACGCGATGACGTCGGCCTCGACGCCGGCAGCGAGATAAGCCGCACGCGTCCTGTCGACATGGTTCGCCCCGCATTGATGGCGCACGACGACCGACATGCGCGTGCCGCGCCGGCGCAGCATCTCCGGCAATTGCGTATTGAGACTCGCCGCACCCTGACTGCCACCGAGTACGAGCAGGCGCAAGGGGCCTTCGCGGTCCGCATAGCGCTCGGCCGGCAGAGCCAGCGCAGCGATCTCTGCACGCACCGGATTGCCGACCCATTCGGCGTTCGGAAACGCGTCGGCGAAGCCGACCAGCACACGTTGCGCAAGGCGCGCGAGCAATTTGTTGGTGACGCCCGGAATACGGTTCTGCTCGTGCACGACCAGCGGCAGGTGCGTGAGCCATGCGGCAAAGCCGCCCGGGGCCGCGACGTAGCCGCCCATCGACAACACGCTGCGCGGCGCGTGCCGGCGGATCGCGGCGCGCGCGGTCGCGGTCGAGCCGAGCAGGCGGAACGGCGTCCGCAATGCGGTCAGCAGACCCTTGCCGCGCACGCCGCCGATCGACAGCGTTTCCATCGGGATATCGTGTTGCGGCACCAGGCGCAGCTCCAGGCCGCCTTTGGCGCCGAGCCAGACCACCGGCACCTTGCGCGCGGCGAGTTCCGCGGCGACGGCCAGGCCCGGGAAGATATGCCCGCCGGTGCCGCCCGCCATGATCAGCACCGGTGCAGGGGCGGCGGCGCGTTTCGCACTCAACGGCGCGACTCCACCAGCTGGCGCACATCGACGAGCTGGCGCTCGGCGATCGCCTGCAGCATCGCGTTCTCGGCGCGCGTGACTTCGTAGCTGACACGGATCAGCATGCCGATCGCGGCGCAGGTCATGATCACGCTGGAACCACCCGAGCTGATCAGCGGCAGCGTCAAGCCTTTGGTCGGCAACACCCCGAGGTTGACGCCGATCGAGACGAGCGCCTGCAGTGCGATCATCAGCGAGACGCCGAACGCGCAATAGCCGGCGAAGCGCAGGTTGCGTTCGACTGCGCGCAGACCGATCACGAAGCCGCGCCCGACCAGCCAGGCGAAAAGCCCGAGCACCAGCACGATGCCGGCGAGGCCGAGTTCCTCGGCGATCACCGCCAGAATGAAATCGGTGTGCGCTTCGGGCAGATAGAACAGCTTCTGCACCGATGCGCCGAGGCCGACGCCGAGCCACTCGCCGCGGCCGACCGCGATCAGCGCCTGGGTCAGCTGGAAGCCATCCTTGAACGGGTCGGCCCAGGGGTCGAGGAACGAGGTCAGTCGCTTGACGCGATAATCCTGGCTCATCGCGGCCCAGGCCAGCACCGGTACGCCGGCGACACCGAGCAGCGCGAGATTGCGCAGACGCGCACCGCCGAGCCAGACCATGCCGAGCGTGACCGCCATCAGCAGCGTGGCCGAGCCGAAGTCCGGTTGTGCCAGCAGCATGACGACCAGCAGCGCGGCAATGCCGAGCGGCTTGATCACACCGAAGAGGCTCGATTGCACATTGTCGCGATGGCGTACCAGATAGCTCGCCATATAGACGACGAGGATGATCTTCACCGCCTCGACCGACTGGAAACCGAAGAAGCCGAGGCGGACCCAGCGTCGTGCGCCGTTCACGCGCACGCCGATCACCGGCACGAACACCAGCAGCAGCAGCACGATGCCGGCCAGCAGCAGCACGCCGGCATTGCGTTCGAGCCAGGAAAGTTCAGTCCGCGCGGCGACGACGCAGGCGAACAGGCCCATGCCGAGGAATACCAGATGCCGGATCAGATAGTGGAACGATCCCGCGTGCTCGCCGTCGGCAACCGCGATCGAACTCGACGCGACCATCACCGCGCCGAGGCTGGCCAGCGCGAGCGCCGCCAGGATCAAGCCGAGATCGTAGTGACCTTGCGCTGCACCGCGCCGTGTCGCCTGCGATTCTTCGTTGTTGTTGTAGCCGAACAGCAGCATCAGCGCACCTTCAACGTGGCAAGTCCAATCAAAACCAGCACGACACTGATGATCCAGAAGCGCACGATCACGCGCGGCTCGGGCCAGCCTTTCAATTCGAAGTGATGGTGGATCGGCGCCATGCGGAAGATGCGCTTGCCGGTCAGCTTGAAGCTGGCCACCTGCAGCATCACCGACACCGTCTCCATGACGAACACGCCGCCCATGATCAGCAGCACGATTTCCTGGCGCACGATCACCGCGACGCAGCCGAGCGCGGCACCGATCGCGAGCGCGCCGATGTCGCCCATGAAGACCTGCGCCGGATATGTGTTGAACCAGAGGAAGCCGAGGCCCGCACCGGCCAGCGCACTGCAGAACACCGCGAGCTCGCCGGCGCCCGGAATCGCCGGGATGCCCAGATACTCGGAGAACACCTTGTTGCCGGCCAGGTACGCAAATACGCCGAGCGCAGTCGCCACCAGCACACTCGGCATGATCGCGAGGCCGTCGAGGCCGTCGGTCAGATTCACCGCGTTGGAGAATCCGACCACGATGAAATACGCCAGCGCAATGAACGCGAGTGCGCCGAAACCGGTCAGCCAGGGCGAACCCGCAGCGGCATCGGCGACATAGCCGAGCGGCACCTGCGCCTGTTTGATCAACGGCAGATAAAACGTGGTCGCCGCCGGCGTGTCGGCCGTGAAGTACAGAAACAGCGCGACGCCGAGACCGAACACCGATTGCCAGAAATACTTCCAGCGCGCGGCGAGGCCCTTGCTGTCCTTCAGCACGAGCTTCTTGTAGTCGTCGTAGAAACCGATGGCGCCGAAGGCCAGCGTCACCGCCAGCACCAGCCAGACATAGCGGTTGTGCAGGTCGGCCCACAGCAGGGTCGACGCGGCGATCGCGGCGATGATCAGCGCGCCGCCCATCGTCGGCGTGCCGGCCTTGCTCAGATGCGATTGCGGGCCGTCGCTGCGGATCACCTGGCCGGCCTTGACCTCGGCCAATTTGCGGATGATCGCGGGACCGGCGAGCAGCGAGACCGCCAGCGAAGTCAGCGTGCTCATGATCGTGCGAAACGTCAGGTACTGGAACAGATGAAAGCCGCTGACGTAGCCCTTCAGCAGATCGGCGAGTTCAAGCAGCATGTCGCTCGCCCCCTTCGTCGTCGGCAACGCCGAAGAGCGCGTGGACGACGCGATCCATCGCCGACGAGCGCGACCCCTTGACCAGCAGCACAACGCCAGCCTGCAGGTCGCCCTGCAGCGCATCGATCAGCGACGCCTGGTCGGCGTAGTGGGCGGCGTCCTTGCCGAACGCCTCCACCGCTGCGCGACTCAGACGCCCGACCGCACGCAGGCGCTGGATGCCGCTGCGCTTGGCCAGCGCGCCGATCTCGGCATGCAGCTTCCCGGCATCCGTACCGAGTTCGGCCATGTCGCCCATCACCAGCACGCGCTCGCCCGCTTCGGCGGCCAACGTCGCGATCGCCGCAGCGAACGAACCCGGATTGGCGTTGTAGCTGTCATCGATGACGACCGCGCTGCTCGCATGCGTACGGCGCAGCAGGCGCCCGGCGACGTTCGGCGCTGCCTCGAGGCCCGCCTTGATCGTCGCCAGCGGCACGCCGAGCGCGATCGCGAGCGTGCTCGCCGCCAGCGCATTCATCACGTTGTGGCGACCCGGCAACGGCAGGGCGACTTCGGTATTGCCGACCGGCGTCAGCAAGCGGAAATGTCCGTCGAACACGCCTTCGAGCGTGGACGCCGCGCTGACATCCGCGCGGCGCAGCAGGCCGAACGTGAGTACACGGCGCGGCGCGGCGAGCACGCCGAAATAGTCCGCGAACGCGTCGTCGGCATTGATCACGGCGACACCATCGGGCGGGAGGGCGCGATAAATCGCACCCTTGGTCTCGGCGACGCCCTGCAAGGTGCCCATGCGTTCCAGATGCGCCGCCGCGATGTTGTTGACCAGCGCGATGTCCGGCTGCGCGATGCGCGCGAGATAGGCGATGTCGCCCGGCTTGCCGGCGCCCATTTCGAGCACGGCGTAGTCGCTGTCCGAAGGTGTAGCGAGCAAGGTCAGCGGCAGGCCGATTTCGTTGTTGAAATTGCCGGCGTTGACATGCGTGCGGCCGTGGCGCGCGAGGATCGACGCCAGCAGCGTCTTCACCGTCGTCTTGCCGTTCGAGCCGGTGATGCCGACGATGCGTGCGCGATGTCTGGCCCTGGCGCGACGCGCGATTTCGCCGAGCGAAACCAGGGTGTCGGCGACGACGACCTGCGGCAGCTCGAGCGGCAATTTATGCGTGACCAGCAACGCCGCCGCGCCGCGTTCGGCTGCGGTCGCGGCGAAGTCGTGCGCATCGTAGCGCTCGCCCTTGAGGGCGACGAACAACGCGCCGTTGGCGAGCGTGCGCGTATCGGTCGACAGCGCGTCGATCGCGATGTCGTCGCCGTGCAGACGGCCGCCGGTCCAGCGTGCGATGTCGGCGAGGCGCACGCTCAGCATGCGCGCTGCTCCAGTGCGTGCCGCGCAACGGCCAGATCGTCGAACGGCCGTTTCGCCCCGGCGATCTCCTGGTACGGCTCGTGACCCTTGCCGGCGATCAGCACGATATCGCCGGGCTGTGCGAACTCGATCGCGTGCGCGATCGCGACGGCGCGGTCGCGCTCGATCGTCGCGCGTTCGGGGCGTTTCAAGCCGGCGACAATCTGCTCGACGATCGCGTCGCCGTCTTCGCCGCGCGGGTTGTCGTCGGTGATGACGATGCGGTCGGCCAGCGCTTCGGCGATCGCGCCCATCTGCGGGCGCTTGCCGGCATCGCGCTCGCCGCCGCAGCCGAACACGCAGATCAGGCGGCCACCGCTGTGCGCACGCAACGAGGTGAGCGCCTGTTCGAGCGCGTCCGGCGTGTGCGCGTAGTCGACCACGATCAGCGGCTGCACGCCGGCGCCGCCGAGGCGGTTCATGCGTCCGGCCACCGGCGTCGACGCACCGAGCGCCTCGACGATCTCGGCAAAGGCAAAGCCGAGTTGGCCGAGGCACGCCGCCACCGCGAGCAGGTTGGATACGTTGAAGCGACCGAGCAGGCGGGTTGCGACGGCGCCCTCGCCCCACGGTGTGCTGAGATGGAAACGCTGCCCATTGGCGCTGGTGTGCAGATCACGCGCCACGATTTCCGCCTCGTCGCGTTCGATCGCATAGCGCAACAGGCGCACGTCGCCCGGCACCGTCGCGATCAAGGTACGGCCGAACGCATCGTCGGCATTGATGATCGCGGCCGACAAGCCAGGCCATTCGAACAGGCGGCGCTTGGCCGCGCCGTACGCCTGCATCGTGCCGTGGTAGTCGAGATGGTCGCGGCTGAGATTGGTGAACACCGCCAGATCGAACGCAACTGCGTTGACGCGGCCCTGTTCGAGCGCGTGCGAAGACACTTCCATCGCGACGTGAGTAGCGCCGGCGTCGCGAAAACCGGCCAGCAGCCCCTGCAGCGCGATCGCGTCCGGCGTCGTGCGTTCGCCTTCGCGGATCGCGCCGTACAGACCCGCACCGAGCGTGCCGATCGTCGCGGCCTTGCGACCGGCCAGATCGAGCGCCTGGGCGAGCAGTTGCACGGTCGAGGTCTTGCCGTTGGTGCCGGTGACGCCGATGACTTCGAGGCGCTGCGACGGATCGCCGAAGTAGCGCGCCGCGATCGCGCCGAGTTCGCTGCGCAAGCCGTCCAGCCATACGACCGGCACGCCGCTCTCGCCGGTGTGCGAGGAATCGACCGCAGTCGACGCGGGAGTCCCGGCATGCGGCGTTTCGGCCAGCACGATCGCGGCGCCGCGCGTCGCTGCCATCGGGGCAAACGCAATGCCGTGGAACTGCGTTCCGGCCAGCGCAACGAAGGCGTCACCATGCTGCACGCGACGCGAGTCGAGCGCGAGGCCGCGCACGACGATGTCGCCATGGGCGCCCGCCGCGGTGCTTCCGTGCAGCAGTTCGCGCACGCTGATCGCGGGCCGGTTCATTCTTCGGGCACTCCGTCGTCGACGTTCGACAGGTCGACCGGACCATCCGGCGCCTGTCGTCCTGTGCGTACGGTGTGTGCGGGTTCGGGCGCGGCGGTGTACCAGTTCTGCACATTGTCGGGCGCGATGTCGAGCAGACGCACCGCGTCTTCCATCACCTTGCCGAAGACCGGCGCCGACACCAGCGCGCCGTAGTACGCGCCTTGCGGATCGTGGATGACGACCACGCCGACCAGGCGCGGTGCGCTCGACGGGATCATGCCGGCGAACAGCGAGACGTATTTTTTCTGATAGCCGCCGCCGACCGCCGTGCGCGAGGTGCCGGTCTTGCCGGCAACGACATAGTTGCGCACCTGCGCCTTTATCGCGCCGCCCGGCGGCACGATCACGGTTTCCAGCATCGTGCGCAGGTTCGCGGCGATCTGCGGATCGATCACCGCGCGATCCGGATTCTGCGCACCCTTGACAAAGGTCGGCGCGCGCAAGCGACCGCCGTTCGCGAGTGCGCTGTAGCCTTGTGCGAGTTGCAGCGGCGTCACGTTGAGACCGTAGCCGTACGCGATCGTCGCCTGCTCGACCGGGCCCCAGGCCTTGGCGATCGGCAGGAAGCCCGGCGACTCGCCCGGAAAACCGCTGCCGGTGACTTCGCCGAAGCCAAAGCGGTGGTAGACGTCCCACATGTGGTCGCGCGTCATCGAACCCGCGATCTTCGCGGCGCCGACGTTGCTCGAGTAGGTGATCACGCCGGTGACGTCGATCAGGCCCTTGTTGTGCACATCGTTGATCGTGTGGCCGTACAGCGTGTAGGTGCCTGGCGTCGTGTCGACCGGCGTATGCGGTTTCCATTTGCCGCTTTCCAGCGCCGCCGAGATCGTGAACGCCTTCATCGTCGAGCCCGGCTCGATCACGTCGGTCACCGCACGATTGCGCCGGTAGGATGCGTCGACGGTCATGCGCGCGTTCGGATTGAACGAAGGCTGGTTGACCATCGCGAGGATCTCGCCGGTCGGCACGTCGAGGATCACCATCGAGCCCGAGCTCGCGTGATGCTCGGCAAGTGCCGCCTTGAGTTCGCGATAGGCGAGGTACTGGATGCGCCGGTCGATTGAGATCGTCAGGTCGCGGCCCGGCTGCGCGTCGCGCACCAGTTCGACATTCTCGACCTCGTGGCCCATGCGATCGCGGATCACGCGCTTGACGCCGGGTTTGCCGGCGAGCCAGTCGTCGAACGCGAGTTCGAGACCTTCCTGGCCGCGATCGTCGATGTTGGCGTAGCCGAGCACGTGCGCGATGACTTCGCCGCTCGGGTAATAGCGCTTGAACTCGCGCTGGCTGGCGATGCCGGGAATGTCCAGCTTCAGGATCGCCTGCGCGTCGTCCGGGTTCAGATGGCGCTTGAGGTAGATGAATTCCTTGTCCGAACGCTCGATCAGTTTTTGCTTCAGCGCGTCCTCGTCGAGACCGGTCGCCTTGGCGAGTTCGCCGATGCGGTCGAGGTGCTCGAGCACCTCGGGCGGATTCGCCCAGATCGAGTCGACCGGCGTCGACACCGCCAGCGGCTCGCCGTTGCGGTCGAAAATGGTGCCCCGCGAGACCGGAATGGCCAGGTCGCGCAGGTAACGCGCGTCGCCCTGCTCCTGGTAGAAATCCTTGCGCACCACCTGCAGATCGACCGCACGCACGACCAGCGCGCTCGATGCGAGGCCGAGCATGCCGAGCACGACATACAGCCGCGTGCGCGCGTTGGCGGGGCGGACGCGTGGGCTGACCAGGCTCATCGCTTGATCACCACGGTTGCCGCCGCGTTCGGCGCGAGCATGCCGAGCCGACCGCGCGCGATCTGCTCGATGCGATTGTTCTCCGCCCAGGTCGCCTGTTCGAGCTGCAGGCGGCCGAACTCGAAGTTGAGATCGTCGCGCTCATTGCCGAGCTTGCTGAGTTCGATGAAGGCGAGCCGGCTCTGCTGGATCGCATAGACCAGCGCGATCGCGCTGGCCATCGTCGCCAGCAGCAGGATCGTGAGGAACACGTTGCGGAACGCGATCATGCGCGCTTCTCCGCGATGCGCAGTACGGCGCTGCGCGCACGCGGGTTCAGCGCGAGCTCGGCATTGCCGGCGAACTGCGCCTTGCCGATCGCGACGAGCGGGGCCTGCGCGACCTCCGGCGGCGGCAGGCCGCGGCGTACGGGGCGCGCGACTTCGCCGCGGATGAACTGCTTGACCGCGCGGTCTTCGAGCGAATGGAAGCTGATCACGGCGAGGCGTCCGCCGGGCTTGAGACAGGCGAGCGCGCCTTCGAGTCCCTGCTGCAGGGCGCCGAGTTCGTCGTTGACATGGATGCGCAGCGCCTGGAACGTGCGCGTCGCCGGGTGCTTGTTGCGCTCGCGGTAGCCGATGGTCGTCGCGACGAGGTCGGCGAGTTCGCGCGTCGTCGCCAGGCGGCGGCTACGTCCGGTTTCCACGATTGCCCGCGCAATGCGTCGGCCCATCCTCTCCTCGCCGTGACGCCACAACACGTCGGCGATCTCCTTCTCATCCGCCGCTGCCAACCACTCTGCAGCACTCGTCCCCCGCGTCGGGTCCATGCGCATGTCGAGCGGACCTTCGTGCTGGAAGCTGAAGCCGCGCGCCGGATCGTCTAATTGCGGAGACGACACGCCGAGGTCGAGCAACACGCCGTCCAGCCCCACCTGCGCGTCCGGCCATTCGGCCAGCTGCGCGAAACTTGCGTGACGGATCGCGACCCGCGCGTCCTTCGCGAATTCGTCCCGCGCACTCGCGATCGCTTCCGGATCGCGGTCCAACAACAACAGACGGCCATCCGGGCCGAGCCGCTGCAACACCTCGCGCGCATGCCCGCCGCGTCCGAAGGTGCCGTCCAGATAGGTTCCATCCGCCGTCACGCGAAGGCCTTCCAGGACCTCCGCCAACATCACCGGCACATGCTGGCGCGGCGGCGCGTCGATCGGCGCGTCCGTCACAACTTCAGCTCGGCCATGTCCTCCGTGATCTGGTCCTCGCCGATCGTTTCGCGGATCTTGGCCAGGTGCGCCTGTTCACCCCACAGCTCGAACTTGTTGCCCATGCCGAGCAGCACGGCGCGCTTTTCGATGCCGGCCGCAGCACGCTGGCTCGCCGGCAGCAGAATGCGTCCGTTGCCATCCGGCTCGACATGCGCAGCAGCACCGACCAGCTTCATCTGCAGGCTGCGATGCACCGCCTTCACGCTCGGCAACGCGTTGACTTCGTCACGCACGCGCTCCCACTCGTTCTGCGGGAAAATCCACAGACACCCACTTTCAAACGGGTTGTAGGTGACGACCAGCCGGTTCGCGCTGGCTTGGGCGACGAGCTCGCGATGAGCCGCGGGAATGGCTACCCGGCCCTTGTCGTCCAGCGTGATGGCGGTTTCGCCTTGGAACATAACCCACGATTCACCACAGAAAACCACTAAGACCCACATTAGGCTGCAAGTCTTGGGCTGTCAAGGAAAATCCGGGAGAAATCAGGCGTCATCCGCAAGCATTTGTGACGCGTCTAAGATGGCGAAAAAATACGCTTCTTCACGCGCTTGCGAGAAGTGTCCGGCAAGTCATTGAAGAGGCTGCGCGATCCGCGGCTGATTGGCCTGACAAAGTGGATAAGTACACTTATCGCCGGAAGTCACAGCGGCCGTATTTCCCACGGGCGGCGCAGGCTTCGTCAGCGCCACGTGCTGCTGTGTGGCCGGAATCGACCGCGCGCGGTGATGTCGCCCCCTGACAGCTGTTCATTCGAGTCCTTCAACGCGCGAGGGGCAACTGCCAGCCGCGTCGCGTACCGATGAAAACTACCCGGGTATGAAAGTGCGCGCACAAGACACACCGCGATGCACCGATGCAGCTTCCTCTGCAGCTCGGGGATGAGCAGACGCGCCTTGGCTGGCGAGCCAGGGCAAAATGAAGTGGGAGCCGGCCGATAAGCCGGGTTCTGTCGTGAGCAGCCATTCCTCTGGACCACGCGTCGCCGCGTGGTTCAAGCGACCAACCCGGGAACGACGCGGGCAGCGTCATAGTTCCCCTATTCGGTCTTGCTCCAGGTGGGGTTTGCCGTGCCACGCGGCGTTGGCCCCGCGCGCGGTGCGCTCTTACCGCACCGTTTCACCATCACCACGCATCCCGCCACCCCTGTACCGCCGAACCCCATGAGGGGGTGACTCGGCCGTCGTGCGCTGTGCGCCCGACGTCAAGTCCGCCTGCGACGTCTCAGCAGTACAGGGGTGACGGGACCGTTCGGCTGTCTATTCTCTGTTGCACTTTCCGTCGGCTTGCGCCGCCCAGGCGTTACCTGGCACCTTGCCCTGTGGAGCCCGGACTTTCCTCGGCGCAATGAAGCGACGCGGCTGCTTAGCCGGCTCCCGCACGCAGTCTAAGCCGTATGTCGAATCGGCGATACCCGTAAGAGCCCGGGCGCGGCGGTGATCGTCATCGCGCATGACACGAGGCGCACCGATCATCGCTCGCGTCATACCGGCGCCGCTTGCGTTCGAACCCTGCGCGTCAACGCGACTGTCTGATCAGCCACCACACCTGGACCGCCGCCGCGACCGCCACACTGGCGGCAACGAACATCGCCATCGTCGACCAGACAGCTGCCTGCGAGGGCATCGGAAAGCGTGCCGTGATCGCTTTGCCGAGCAGAAATTGGACAGCAGCGAAGACCAGCACCAGGGTGATTGCGCCAGCGAGAACCTCCATGCCCTTGCGCAGCAGTGAAATCTCGTTGCGCCCGGCCGAGCGCGATCGGTCATCCAGCGCCACGGAACCCTGCTCCCAGCGTCGTCTCTGACATTCGCATCACGGCGCGATGCCGTCTTCGTAGAGCAGCTTGCGCGGGGCACCGGTAATCGCCGCGGCCAGCTTGGCCGCGCGCGCCGGCGGCAATTCCTCGCGCAGCAGGGCAAACACACGGCGGCCTTCGGCAAGCTCGGCGTCGGCCGCTTCGCCTGCCGCGCCGGCGACCAGTAGCACGAACTCGCCGCGCTGCTGGTTGGCATCAGCGCCGACGCGCGTGGCGATATCGGCGAGCGGCGCTGCAATGACCGTCTCGAACAGCTTGGTCAGTTCGCGCGCGAGCACCGCGTCACGCGCGCCGCCGAACACGCCGACCGCATCCGCCAGCGAATCGACGATGCGGTGGCTCGATTCGTAGAAGATCAAGGTGCGCGTTTCGGCGACCAGCGCCTGCAGCCGCTCGCGCCGCGCCGCGGCCTTGGCCGGCAGAAAACCCTCGAACACGAAACGATCACTCGGCAGGCCCGCGGCCGACAACGCCGCGATGGCCGCGCAGGGTCCCGGTATCGGCGACACCTCGAAGCCGGCCTCACGCGCTGCGCGCACGAGGCGGAAGCCGGGATCGCTGATCAGCGGCGTGCCGGCATCGGAGATCAACGCCGCGTCGCCGCCGCCGCGCAGGTGCTCGACGATTCGCGCGGCCTGTTCGCGCTCGTTGTGCTCGTGCAAGGCTAGCGTGCGCGCGCGGCTGCCCGCCTGCGCGAGCAGCGGCGCGCTGTGGCGCGTGTCCTCGGCCGCGATCAGGTCGACCCGGCGCAAGGTGTCGCGTGCGCGCGGCGACAGGTCCTCGAGATTTCCGATCGGCGTCGCGATGACCCAGAGCCGCCCGCGTCCACCCTTCACGCCGTTGTCCCGCTCCGCGCTCATCCTGTTCTCCGAAGCTGAATCGATACGGCGGACACGAGGCGCGTCGGGACGATCGGCTATCATCGCTAGCCTAGCTCCAAACGTGCGCGGACGGACCATGATGCTTCGTTTTCCTGGCAGGATGCTGACTTCCGGCAACGCGTCGCGGCCCGTCGCGGCCGCCTTGTTCGGCCTGCTGCTGTCCGCCTGTGCGACGGTGGCGGTCGCTCCCGTCGGCGACCCTGCCGCCGCTTCGCTCGACGCCGCGCGCGCCGAACAGCTGTATCAGCACGGCGATCTGGACCAGGCCGCGGACGCGTTCCTCGAACTGGCCAGCGCCAGCCGTGGCGACGAATCCGCGCACTACCGGTTGCGTGCGGCCGAAGCGTTGCGCGAGCGCGGCGATCTGGAAGGCGCCGCGCGCGCCTTGGGGGACCTCAAGCGCCGACGCCTGCATGGCGACGAGGCGATCCGCCTCGACCTGCTCGACGCCGAGATCGCGCTGAAGCATGGCGACAACGCACAAGCGCAGAGCCTGCTCGCGATCAGCGAGAGCGTGCCGGAGAACCTGCGCGTACGGGCGCTGGAACTGCGCGCCCGCGCCGACCTCGCGGCCGGCGATGCCTTCGCGTCCGCGCGCACGCGTGCATTGCTCGATCGCTACCTCGCCGGGGGCGATCGCGAACAGAACCGCAAACAGCTGATCGATGCGCTGACGGCGATGGACGTGAACACGCTGAAGACGCGCGTCGATGCGCTGCCGCCGGGTGATGCGATGCGGCCGTGGGTCGAGCAAGCCCTGCGCGGCAAGGGCCAGACGCTGGCGCGCGACCTGACGCGGCCGAGCCAGCCGGTCGGCACCATGCGCCCCGGCGAGAACGGTACGCTGGAAACCGAAGGCTACAAGTCGCTCAAACATGTGGCCTTGCTGCTGCCGCTCGGCGCGCAGTTGGCGAACGTGTCGCAGTCGATCCGCGACGGCTTCTTCGCCGCCTACTTCGCCGACCTTGCCGAACGCCGGCCGGACGTGCGCATCTACGATTCCGGCAAGACGCCGGCCGACGCGATTGCTGCCTACAACAAGGCCGTCGGCGACGGCGCCGATCACGTGGTCGGTCCGCTGCAGCGCGAAGCGGTCGGCGAGCTGTTCCACCAGTCGCTCAGCGCACGCGTGCTCGCCTTGAACCACCCGGACACCGGCGAAGTGCCGCCCGCCGGCAGCGCCGAATTCGGCCTGCTGCCCGACGCCGAAGGCGCCCAGGTCGCCGCGCACATGCACGAGCGCGGCATCACGCGCGCCGCCGTGCTCGCGGCGGACACCGACTGGGCCGAGCGTGCCGCACGTGCGTTCCGCGCACAGTTCGAGGCCAGCGGCGGCGGCATCACCGGCGAAACGCGCCTGCGCGAGAAGGACGTGAACTACGCGACCGCGATCACGCAGGCGACCGCCAGCCTCGGCGCCGATCCGGACGGCGGCATTTTCATCAGCCTGCGTCCGCAGCAGGCGCGCCTGCTGCTGCCGCAGCTGAAGATCGCCAATGTCGTCGCGCCGGTCTACGCGACATCGCATATCTATTCCGGCGACAGCAACGCCGCGCTCGACCGCGACCTCGATGGCGTCGAATTCTGCGACGCGCCGTGGCTGTTCGGGCCGATTCCGGGACGTCCCGATCGCAACCAGGTCGCCGGCCAGATCGCCAGCGCGAACGGCGTCGGCGCGCGCTTGTTCGCGTTCGGCATGGACGCCTATGCGCTGCTGCCCTACATGGACTGGCTGCTGGCGCATCCGGATGCGTATCTCGGCGGCGCCACCGGCGAACTCAGCGCCGACAGCTACGGCCGCATTCATCGCGTGGTCGGCTGGGCGCGCTTCGCCAACGGCATCGCGCAGCCGGTCGAAGGCGCCTTGGACGCAGCGCCGGCTACCGCGTTGCAGTGAACACGCGCAGCACCGGCGCCAGCTACGAGGACATCGCGCTGGTGTATCTGGAAAAAGCCGGGCTCGCATTGCTCGCACGCAACTTCACCTGTCGCTACGGCGAGATCGATCTGGTCATGAGCGAGCAGAATGTCGTGGTCTTCGTCGAAGTGCGCTACCGTCGTGGCGCGAATTTGCGCGGCGGCTATGGCGACGGCGTCGATTCGGTCAGCGCGCGCAAGCGCGCGAAACTGGTGCGTGCCGCCGAGGTCTTCCTCGCCAGCCATGCGCGGCTTGCACAACGACCGTGCCGCTTCGATGTATTGGCCATCGCCGACGGCGACAGCGCGCCCGTCATCGACTGGCGCCGCAACGCTTTCGAGGCTTACTGAGGAAACTGCATGCGCCATCGTTCCCTGCTCGTCTGGCTCGTCCTAGTGCTCGTGCTGCCGCAGCTCGGCGGCTGCTTCCTCGCCGTCGTCGGTGGCGCGGCTGCCGGTGGCAGCGCCGCGCACGACCGCCGCAGCTTCGGTGCCTGGACCGATGACAAGCGCATCTATCTCGGCGCCTACGATGCGATCAACAAAGACAAGGAGCTCGCGCTGAAGAACAGCGTGATCATCATCGTCTACGATCGCGTGATGCTGTTGATCGGCGAAGTGCGCACACCGGAACTGAAGGCGCGTGCCGAACGTATCGTCAGCGGCTTCGAAGGCACACGCCGCATCGTCAACGAGATCGAAGTGCGCGAACCGGAAGGTTTCTGGTCGCACCGCCGCGACAATACGATCACCGCGCACGTGAAGACCGCCCTGCTCGACCTGACCAGCCTGCGCGGCTTCGATCCGACGCGCGTCAACGTGAGCACGGCGCACCGGGTGGTTTACCTGATGGGCAAGGTCACGCATGAAGAAGACGATGCCATCGTCGGCATCGCACGCGAAGTCAGCGGCGTCGAACGCGTGGTGAAAGTGTTCGAGTACACGGATTGACGGGCCGGGATTCGGGATTCGGAATGCGAAGGCAGGATGCCGGAGCGAACGTTCGCGCAGCGAATGAACGGAAGGGCGTGCCGCCGGATGCGGCGAGTCGTTCGGTATTCGAAAAGTGAAAGCGGGAAGCGCGAAAGCGTATAAGGTGCGCACGTAACCTCGTCGTCCCGGCGAACGTCGGGATCCCGTGTCTTCCGCCCCGATCCGCATGCTCGACGCCAACGCCCTCGCCGACCTCAAGTCCATCTTCGCTGCCGATGCACTGAGCACCGACGCGGCCGAATGCCTGGTCTACGGCTACGACAATTCACGCCAGCAGGCTGCGCCCGACGCCGTGGTGTTCCCGATGTCGCACGAACACGTCGTCGCACTCGTGCGCGTCTGTCGCGATCACCGCATTCCGCTGGTTGCACGCGGCCGCGGCACCAATACGACGGGAGCGAGCGTGCCGGTCGATGGCGGCATCGTCGCCAGCTTCGAGCGCATGAACCGCGTGCTGCGCATCGATCCGGACAACCGCCTCGCCGTCGTCGAACCCGGTGTGTTGAATGGCGACCTCCAAGCAGCGCTCGCGCCGCATCGTCTGTTCTGGCCGCCGGATCCGACCTCGGCACCGTTCTGCACCATCGCCGGCAACATCGCCTGCAACGCTGGCGGTCCACGCGCGGTGAAATACGGCGCAACGCGCGACAACGTGCTCGCTCTGCGCGCGGTCGCCGGGAGCGGCGAGGATTTCCGCTGCGGCAAGCCGACCACCAAAGGCGCCACCGGCTACGACTTGACGCGCTTGTTGATCGGTTCGGAAGGCACCCTCGCGATCGTCACCGAGGCGACGCTCAAACTGACGCCACTGCCGTCGGCCAAGCGCACGCTGCGTGCGACCTACGTCGATATCGCCGCCGCTGCGCATGCGGTGTCGCGCATCATGGCGCAGCCGGTCACGCCGTGCGCGCTGGAGTTTCTGGACGATCAGTGCCTGAAGCTCGCACGCGCGCATGGCGGTGACGTCGTGCCGCTGGCCGGCGCGATGCTGGTGATCGAAGTCGACGGCGAACCCGATGCGCTGGCGGCAGCGGTCCATGCCGTGGCCAGCGCCGCACGCGGTGACGGCTTGAGCGATCTGCAATTCGCGAGCAACGGCGACGAAGTCGCCACGCTCTGGGCCGCCCGCAAGGCGCTGTCGCCCGCGCTGCGCACGTTGTCGCCGAACAAGATCAACGAGGACGTCGTCGTGCCGGTCAGCCGCGTGCCCGAGCTCGTCGCGGCAACGCGCGCGATCGCCGAGAAATACTCGCTGCCGATCGTCTGCTTCGGCCACGCCGGCAACGGCAACCTGCACGTGAACCTGCTGCCGCGCGACGACGCCGAACTCGAACGCGCACACGACGCACTCGGCGAAGTGTTCGACGCGGTGATCCGTCTCGACGGCACGCTCTCGGGCGAGCATGGCATTGGGCTCGCCAAGCGCGATTTCATGCCGCGCGCGCTCGATGCGAACGCGCTCGCGCTGATGCGAAGGATCAAACACGAGTTCGATCCCGACGGCATTCTCAATCCTGGCAAATTGTTACCGTGAGCCGCGGCGTGTAACGCGCTTTCGCCGCGCGCGTGCTTGCAGTAAGGTCCACGCATACGAAGAATCCGAGCCTGCTCGGCAGCATCTGGGGAGAACCGCATGAATCTTCGTTTCATCGTGAACGTCTTCGCGTTGGCGACTGCCATCGGCGCCAGCAGCAGCCACGCAGTCACTCTCAATCCGCGCGGCCTCGGGCAGGTCCTGATCTATCCGTACTACACAGTCAACAAGGACCAGGTCACGCTGCTGTCGGTGACCAATACGTCCGATGTCGGCAAGGTCGTCGGCGTGCACGTGCGCGAAGGCTACAACGGCCGCCACGTGCTGTGGTTCCATATCTTCCTGTCGCCGCATGACGTGTGGACCGGTTCCATCACGCAGACGTCCGCCGAAAGCGGCGCGCAACTCTCGACCGGCGATTCGAGTTGCACTTCACCGACTATTCCGACCGGCGGAGTTCCGTTCGCGTCGTCGGCGTATGACGGCCAAGCATTTCCATCCGACGGTGGTCCGACCGATATCACGCGTACACGCGAAGGGATGATCGAACTGATCGCCATCGGCGATATCACTCCTGGCAGTGCGCTCGACATCGCAACTTCGCACGTGCAGACGGGGACGCCCGGCGGCGGCGTTCCACCGTGTACGCCCGAACTCATCTCGGTGTACTACAGCGGGGAGTTCGACATGGTGGCTCCGACCAGCGGGCTTGCCGGCTCGGCAGCCGTCGTCAACGTCGCGCAAGGCACCTTCTTCGGCTACAACCCGAACGCGTTGACCGGGTTCACCGAGGTGCAGTTGGTCGTTCCTCAGATCTCGTTCGGGGAATCGCTGCAGCAGGCCAACACGGCCGACTCCTCCTTCATTGGAGGCGCCACTGCCCGCGTCGTCACCAACGATGGCAGGGCGTTGCAACTCGACTACCAGAAGGGCATCGACGCCGTCAGTGCGGTGTTCGCCGCCGATGCGATCCAGAACGAGTACTTCGTCGACCCGAACCTCGGTGCCGATACGGATTGGATCGTGACGTTTCCGACCAAAGAGTACTACGTCGATATCGGCTTCAACAGCGACGGCACCGACCTGGTGTTGCCACCATTCACCGAAAGCTTCGGCTTCAACGTGGCGGGCCAGTCCAACAGCACATTCGTCGCCACCGTCTACGACCGCGAGGAAGGCCACGCGAACGATGCGCCGGTCGATATCGGACCGCCGGTCACGCATCCCAACGCGTTCCCGTATCAAGTCAACGCACTCGGCTTCTCGACGATGGATGTCGCGGCGTCGTCTGTTCTCGGATCGTCGCTGCTCGCCCACTGGGACTTTGCGCAATTCGGCAACGACGGCTGGGCCTCGCTCGATCTCGCCAGCGGCGACGGCGGACACCTGTTCCCGCCGGACCACGACGGCATCGTGCTGCGTGGACTGCCGGTCACCGGCTTCATGGTCTACAACATCATCAACGCGAACGCGCAGCCAGGGTTGCTGGCGAACTACGGCGGCGTCTTTCCGCATCGTTCGACGATCAGCTGCGGCGGCCAAGCCGTTCCGACGGGAACCAACGGTTGCCCTTGAACGTGCATACCACGTCTGCAACGTCCGGCGTGCGGACGATCGAGCTCGCAACTGGAGATTTGCAATGGGAAAATTGACTCTCGGGATCGCGATCGGTGCCGCGTTTGCAGAGTCGTCGCACGCGGTGACGTTGAATCCGCACGGCCTCGGCCAGGTGTTGATCTTTCCGTATTACACGGTCAACAAGAATCAGGTCACATTGCTGTCGGTGGTCAATACGTCCGATGTCGGCAAGGCCGTGACATTTCGCGTTCTCGAAGGCTACAACGGCCGGGACACCGTCGATGTGGATGTGTTCCTGTCGCCGCACGACGTCTGGACAGCGTCGTTGCAGCAGATATCGGACGACGGCGGCGCGAAGCTTGTGACTGCCGACAAGAGCTGCACGTACCCGGCAATTCCGGCAGAGGGCATTGCGCTTTCATCGGCCACGTTCGATGGGTCCGCCGGCAGCCCTTTTCCACAGGATACCGGGCCGACCAGCATCACGCGCACCCGCGAAGGGTCGATCGAGCTGTTCGCACTGGGCGACATCATTCCCGGCAGCGATCTCGACATGGCGACCAAGCACGTGCAGAACGGAACGCCCGATGCCGGCATCCCTGCATGCACCGAAAACCTCCTCGGCAGCGCCGCCGTGAACTCCCTGAGCGCTCCGTCGAACGGTCTGTCCGGTTCAGCGGCCATCGTCAACGTCGGCCAAGGCACGTTCTTCGGCTACAACGCTGCCGCGTTGTCGGGCTTCAACGACCTCGTTTTGGCCGGACGTCCCTCGATTCCGTTCCCGACGCTGCGGGCCGCCTATTCGCCGGAATCGTCCGTTTCCGGCGGCGCCGTCGCCTACGTCTCGACCGACAGCGGCCGTCCACTCGCGCTCGACTACGCACATGGAATCGATGCGGTCCTGCGCTGCCCTATCAAGTCAATGTCGTCAGCTTTGCGGCGCCAGGAACGGGTGGCGCGGTGTCTCCCGTGCTCGGCTCGAACCTCGTCTCGGCCTACCTGCCACCCTTCGGCGCCGACGGCTGGGCCCGCATGGACCTGGCTTCCGGCGACGGCGGCCATCAGCTGCGACCCGATGCCAACGGCGTGCTGTTTTCCGGCCTTCCGGTCACCGGGTTCATGGTCTACAACATCATCAACGCGAACGCGCAGCCGGGGCTGCTGGCGAACTACGGCGGCACGTTCGCCCATCGCAGCACGGTGTCGTGCGACGACTCGACGCCTTGCCCGTAATTCACTAGAAGGCCGGTCGTCGGCGCGTTGCGAGTCACGCCTTCGAGTCAGCGATCAACAGTGCTCGTATCGATTTCGCCGGCGGCGCAGCACGCGCTGCCGGCGACTATGTCCGAACCGCAACCGGTATCAGGCGAGATAGTCGTGCACGACCTCGCCGAGCGGCAGCAGCAGGTCGGCTTTCAAGTGCACCGCTGAAACGATCTCGCGCACGGGCAGATCCGCGACCGGCGCGAGTGCATGCGCGAACAGCTCGAGCGCGCCCGGCCCGGTCCATGCGCCCTTGAACTGCTTGCATCGCATCGCGTAGCGAACGAGTTCACAGATGCGCGGCTTGCCGTCGACGTGCGGAATAATCTTCAGCAGGAAGCTCGGCGCTTCCATCGCCTTGATCGCCTGCGCCTGGTCCATCGAGGCGTACTTGTAGCCCATCGTGCCGATGGCGACTGGAAAGTCCGAATACTTCAAGGTGCCGACCAGCGTGTCGTGGTGCACCTTCAGCTCCGGACTGCCGAGCTTCTTCGGAAATCCCCACAGCTCGCGTCCGCCGGCGGTCGGCGGATGGTCGTCGAGGAACATCATGCGCACGTAGCCGCCAACCTCGCCCTTGTAGCTGACCGGGATGACCTGGCCCGACTCGGTGTAGTCGCCGAAGCCGGTCGAGTCCGGCATGCGGATGAACTCGTACTTCACCAGCGGCTCGCCGACTTCGAGCGGCGCCGGCACGATGCGTCGAAGGGCCTCGGGATCGGTGCGATAGGTGATGATCAGGTATTCGCGATCGACGAACAGATAAGGTCCGGGCGTATAGGCCGGGTTGTCGATCGGCATCGCGAATGCGTTCTTGCGGACTTCGTCTTCGTTCATCGCGGATCTCCTTCAGGGAATGGTTGGAAGGCTGCACGCGTGCCGGTATCATTCGCAGCGTGCGGCGCAACGGCGCAGCCGTCGATCAGACGAAGCGCAGCACGAGCGCCAGCAATGCAGCGGCGTAGACTCCGGCCAACACGTCGTCAGCCATCACGCCGACGCCGCCTTCGATGCGTCGATCGGCCCACGATACCGGCCACGGCTTGCCGATATCGAAGGCGCGGAACAGCACGAACGCGAGCGCGACCCAGCGCACATCGAGCGCGACGAACAGCAGCGGGATGCACGCGATCCACTGGCCGACGAATTCGTCCCAGACGATCACGCCGGGATCGTCGATGCGCAGCTTGGCGATGACGCGATTGGACGCCCACACGCCGAGCGCGAACGCGAGCACCACGCTGGCGAGGTAGAACGGCAGCACGAGTTCGCGCAAAGCGAGCCACGGAATCAGCGCGACCGCCGATCCGACGGTACCGGGCGCATAGGGGCTGAGGCCTGCACCGAATCCGCTGGCGATCCAGCTGGCCGGGTCGGCGAGGAACGCTCGTCGCTGCGCTGCGTCCAGCCTCATGCGAAATGGTTCCAGCCACGCCGATGCAGCACGAGCTCGCTGCCGTCCGGGTCGAGCAAACGTACGCCGTGCCCGTCGACGACGCGGCCGATGCGCGTGGCGCCGCTGCCGAGACTGGCCAGGTCGCGCAGTACATCGGACGCACGCGCCGCGGGCGCAGTGAAGGCAAGCTCGTAGTCGTCGCCGCCGGCAGCTTGCAAGGCGAGGCGCTGATCGGCATCGAACACGGCCAGCAAGGCCGACGACGCCGGCAGGTCGACCGCATCGACCTCGATGCCGACGCCGCTGCGCGCGGCGATGTGACCGAGATCGGCGAGCAGCCCGTCCGACACGTCGATGCAGGCCGTTGCGACATCGCGCAGCGCGGCGCCGGCGGCGATACGCGGCGTCGGGCGCTGCAGCCGCGCGAGGAGCGCTTCGCGGGTATCCGTCGGCGCATTGAACACGCTGGCGGCCTGCGGGTCGCGCCGATCGAGGCAGCGCAGCGCGGCCGCGGCGTCGCCGAGCGAACCGGTCACGAAGACCTGGTCTCCGACACGCGAACCATCACGGCGCAGGGCCCGCCCGGGCTGTACGAAGCCATGCACCACGACGGTCACGCTGAGCGGACCGCGCGTGGTATCGCCACCGACCAGGGCGACACGGTGCTGGGCGGCGAGTTCGCCGAAACCGTCGGCGAAGTGCTCGACGAAGGTCCGATCCGCGTCCGGCAAGGTCAGGGCGAGCAGCGCCCATGCCGGTGTCGCACCCATCGCGGCGAGATCGCTGAGATTGACGGCGAGTGCTTTCCAGCCGAGATCGCGTGCGTGGGTCGCGTCCGGAAAATGCACACCGGCAACCAGGGTATCGGTGGTGACCACAAGTTCATGGCCCGGCGGCGGCGCCAGGATCGCTGCATCGTCGCCGATGCCCAGGCGCACATCGGCGCGCGTCACCGCGATGCGTTGCTGCAGGATCTCGATCAGTTCGAATTCCATCGCTTCATTCTCCCGGCCGCGCCTCGTACGTGCGGATATCGGCTTTACTCACGGATTGATGAAGGACAAGCGCACGGCCAAGGTCAGCAGAATGCCTCCCTGCAGCGCGAACAGCAGTGCGCGCCGACGCGGGTCGAAACGCATCAGCTCGAGCGCAGCCGGTACGATCGCGAACGGCAGCAGGAAGATCCACACGCGCGCCGTCTCCGCGCGCAGCAGGCCGGACAGGTCGACGATCAGGATCGTCGCGAGCGCGCTCAGCGACAGCGCCTTCTGGCGTGGATCGAGCGTGCGTATCCGCAACACGAACAGGAGCAGCAGCGGTGCCGCCAGCATGCCGGCGCCGAGCAGGAAATCGAACGGATCGAGCAGCGCGCAGTCCAGCCAAAGGCGTCCGAGGGGCACTGCCTGCAACGCCTGGATTTGGATCGCATGCTGAAACGAGCGCAGCGGATCGTAGCCCGTGCACACACCGAACAGCAGATAGATCGCCGTCATCGTCGCCGCGGCCAGCACGCCGGTGCCGAACAGGCTGCGCCAGGCCGCGGCAGTCGCGCGCGCCTGCCACAACCAGAACAGCCCATACGCTCCGAGGAATGCGCCGAGTGCCAGCAGATTCCAGGCGAAGAAAACCGCCAGCGCCAACACCGCGCCGAGCGCGATCGCGGACGAATGCAGCCCCAGCTGCGCCTGGTGGAACTGCGCCAGCCATGTCAGCGGCGCTTGGATCACGCTGGCTTCGCTGTAATAACTGGTCGCCAGTGGCGAGGCGACGATCGCGGCGAGTCGTGCGAGACCTCCGCCGTGCGCGAACAATGCCCCCAGTTGCAGGCCGACGCTTGCCAGCGCGAGCAGGGCCAGCGGCGGCAACGGACGTCGTTCCGGTCGACGCTCGATCGGATACAGCGCGGCGACGAACGGCAGCATCGGCAGCGCGAGCCATGCAGCCGCCGGCAGCAGCGGCAAGCTCGTCCAGCCGCGTGGCCAGTAATAGGGCCCGTTCAGGCCGTCTACTTTCAGGATCAAGGCGGCCATGTAGGCGCAGCCGACCAGCACGATGAACCAGAACGCGATGCGGTTCGAACGCTCGAGCGGCGGTTTCGCCGGATCAACAGTCCCGTGATCCGGCGCCCGCAGCGGAACATCGGCGCGCGACGCCATCAGCGGCGATCGGCGCTGTACTCGGCGCTCCGCCAGGCACCAGCGAGCTTGTCGAGCACGCCGTTGACGTAGGTGTGCCCGTGTTCGGAGCCGAAGCGCTTGGTCGTCTCGACCGCCTCGTTGATGACGACGCGATACGGTACGTCGATGCGATGGCGCAGTTCGTAGGCGGCGATGCGCAGCACCGCGCGCTCGATCGGGTCGACGCGCTCGACCTCGCGGTCGAGGAACGGCATGAAGCCCGCATCGAGTTCGACGTGCTCGCGCTCGACACCCCGCACCAGATCCTCGAAGTATTCGAGGTCGGCGATCTGCATGTCCTGCTCGTTGCGGAACTGGTCGATCACGCCGTCGATGCGGTTGTTGCTGAGCTGCCAGGCGTACACCGCCTGCAGGGCGCGACGGCGCGCTCGCGAACGCGCGGCAAGATCGATGCCCGACGGGCGCGAGCCGGCGCTCACAGCACTCTCCACAGATCGACCATTTCCAATGCGGCCAGCGCGACTTCCTCGCCTTTGTTGCCGTGGGCACCGCCGGCGCGGGCCTCGGCATCGGCATGCCGTTCGACGGCGAGTACGCCGTTCAAGACCGGGATGCGGTAGTCCAGAGCGACGCGCATCAGACCCTCGGCGCATCCGTCGGCGACCTGCTCGTAGTGACGGGTGTCGCCGCGTACGACGCAGCCGAGCGCAAGCACCGCCGCGTGCTTCATGCCGGCGGCGAGCTGCGCGGCGGCTTGCGGAATTTCCCAGGCACCCGGCACGCGCACCTCGTCGATCGCGTCGTCGGCTACGCCATGTTCGCGCAGGGCGTGGCGCGCGCCATCGACCAGCGCATCGACGATGCGCGGGTTCCAGCGGCTGGCGATGATCGCGTAGCGCGCGTCGGCGACGGCGCGCGGTTCACCAGAAAAAAGGGGCATGGGTACCGCCAGGGAAGATTTGCGGCTCGCAGTTTACCCGATGCATCCAGAGGAACGGCGCAGCCACGGCCCGAGCCAAGGCGGCACGACACCTGCCCTCTCGCAGGAGCCCCACTAGGCGATATTCTCGTAGCCGTCGACCTCGATGCCGAATCCGCCGAGGCCGATCAGTTTGCGCTGGGTACCGAGTACGCGCAGATGGCGCACGCCGAGGTCGCACAGGATCTGCGCGCCGACGCCGAGGCGGCGCCATTGCGTCTGCGCATGTTCATCGGCCGCGCTGCTGCCGTGCAAACGCTCGAGCAAGCCATCGGCGCTGTCGTCGCCGGCCAGCACGACGACCACGCCGCGGCCTTCGTCGGCGATCCGGCGCAGCGCACTGGTCACGCTCAAGCCGAGATCGTCGCGGCGCAGGTGCAAGACGTCGGACAGCATATTGCGCACATGCACGCGCGTGAGTACCGGCGCGGCGTCGTCGATGCTGCCGCGCACCAGGGCGAAATGCAGTTCGCGTGCGAGCAGGTCGCGATAGGCGATCAGGCGGAAGCGGCCGAACTCGGTGTCGATGTCGCTCTCATGCGCGCGCTCGACGGTCTTCTCGGTGTCGAGGCGGTAGCGGATCAGGTCGGCGATCGTGCCGACCTTGAGTCCATGCTTGACGGCGAAGGCTTCCAGCTCCGGCCGGCGTGCCATCGAGCCGTCTTCGTGCAACACCTCGACCAGCACACCGGCCGGTTCGAACCCGGCCAGCGCGGCCAGGTCGCAGGCAGCTTCGGTATGGCCAGCGCGCGTCAATACACCGCCCTGCTGCGCGGTGAGCGGGAAGATGTGGCCCGGCTGGGTGAGGTCGTTCGGCTGTGCATCGCGGCGCACGGCGACTTGCACGGTGTGCGCGCGGTCGAATGCGGAAATGCCGGTGGTGACGCCTTCGGCGGCTTCGATCGAGACGGTGAAATTGGTGTGGTGCGGCGAGGTATTGTCGGCCACCATCGGGCGCAGCCCGAGCTGGCGGCAGCGCTGTTCGCTGAGCGCGAGGCAGATCAGGCCGCGCGCCTCTCGCGCCATGAAGTTGATGTCTTCCGGCCGCACTTTTTCGGCGGCCATGATGAGGTCGCCTTCGTTCTCGCGATCCTCGTCGTCGACGATGACGACCATGCGCCCGGCGCGCAGCTCGGCGAGGATGTCCGGAATCGTGGCGAAGCTCATCGGTGTGCCTCCGTCTTGAAAAGCGCGGTGAGGGACGGTCGCTGCTGCTCGGTCGGTGCGATCATGGGCGATCCACTGAATACAATCGTTCGACGTAGCGGGCGACCAGATCCACTTCGAGATTGACCGCGTCGCCAGCCCGGCGACCGCCGAACGTGGTGGCACCGAGCGTGTGCGGGATCAAGGTCACGCCGAAGGTGTCCCCGCCGACCTCGTTGACGGTGAGGCTGGTGCCGTCGATCGCGATCGAGCCCTTCACGGCGATGTAGCGCGACAGCGCGGCCGGCACGGCGAATGTCCAGCGTTGCGAGGCGCCGTCGTCGTGCACGGACAGCACCCGGCCGACGCCGTCGACGTGACCGGTGACCAGATGTCCGCCGAGGCGGTCGGCCAGGCGCAATGATTTCTCCAGATTGACCGCAGCGCCGGCGACGAGCGTACCGAGCGTGGTCAGCTTCAGCGTTTCCGCCGACACATCGGCGGCAAAGCGCGCACCGTCGAGCGCCACCGCGGTGAGACAGACACCGGCGACGGCGATGCTGTCGCCGATCGCGACATCGCTCATGTCGAGGCCGGCGGTATCGATCTCGATGAACGCATCGCCGCCGCGCGCTGCGCGCGTCGCGACGCGACCGACCGACTGGATGATTCCGGTGAACATGACTTCTCCTTGAAGCAAATCCTCGACGACAAGCGGCTTTTGCCAGGATGGCGCAGCGGCTGATCGTCAGGCCGGCCGCAACAGCAGGCGCAGATCGTCGCCGACCTGGCGCCGATCGACGACTGCGAGCTTCCAGCGCGCCGCCATGTCCGACAACACCGGCAACTGCAGCAACGGGCGCGCGCTGTCGCCGAGCAGGACCGGCGCGACATAGAGCAGCAACTCATCGACCAGGCCGACCGCAAACAGCGCGCCACACAACGTGGCGCCGGCTTCGACTTGCACCTCGTTGACACCGCGCGCAGCCAGCAGCTGCAGCACGGGCATCAGATCGAGGCCATGCGGGCCGCTTTCAACCGCGGCACGTTCGGCGTCGGCGAAGCGAGCGTCGATCGGCTCGGCCGGCTTGGCACGGCCTGCGTGAACGACCAGCGTGGGTGCCGCCGCGTCGAGTATCCGAGCATTTTTCGGAATGCGCAGATCGCGATCCAACACGACGCGCAACGGCGCGACAAAGCCGTCTTCCTCAGGCTCGCCCGGAGCAGAGGTTCGGCCGAGAGCGTCGCGGCGGACCGTCAGTGCCGGGTCGTCCGCCAGCACGGTCCCGATCCCGGTCAGGATCGCCGAACTGCGCGCACGCCAGCGCTGCACATCGGCACGTGCGGCCGCGCCGGTAATCCATTTCGATGCGCCGTTGGCGAGCGCCGTGCGGCCGTCCAGGCTCATCCCCAACTTCACGCGCAGCCACGGTCGGCCGCGCTCGATGCGACTGAAGAAGCCGCGATTGAGTTCGCGCGCCGCTGCGCGCATCAGGCCGCTTTCGACCACGATGTCCGCCGCGCGCAGGCGATCGAGCGCGCCGCCCGCACATTGAAACGCGTCCTCGCTGGCGATCACCACGCGCGTAACGCCGGCGGCGATCAGCGCGTCCGCGCACGGTGGCGTGCGGCCGTGCAGGCCGCAGGGTTCCAAGGTGACGTAGGCCGTCGCGCCGCGCGAACGCTCGCCGGCTTCGCGCAAGGCAAAGATTTCCGCATGCTGGCCGCCGGCCTGGCGATGCCAGCCCTCGCCGACGACGCGATCGCCATGCGCGATGACGCAACCTACGCGCGGGTTCGGCTGCGTGGTGTACATGCCGCGCTCGGCCAGTCGCAGCGCCTGCGCCATCCACGCATGATCGAGCGCGGAAAACACGGCGCCTAGCCTTTCGCTTTGCGCGGAACGACGTCGCCGAGCAGCGGCAGCTGCAGACCTTCGATCGCCGGCAGATCGCGCTCCAGACGCTCGATCTCTTCGCGGAACGCCTGCACGTCCTCGAAGCTGCGATACACCGAGGCGAAGCGTACGTAGGCGACGTGATCGAGTTTCTTCAGCTCGCGCATGACCAGCTCGCCGATGCGCAGGCTGGCGATTTCACGTTCGCCGCTGCGGCGCAGCTCCTCCACGACGACGCGCACCGCCGCGTCGACTTTTTCGCTGCCGACCGGGCGCTTCTGCAGTGCGCGCATGAAGCCGGTGCGCAGCTTGCCTTCGTCGAAGGTTTCGCGGCGACCGTCGCCCTTGACCACGCTCGGCAGTTTGATCTCGGCCGTCTCGAACGTGTTGAAGCGTTCGCCGCAGGCTTCGCATTCGCGGCGCCGGCGGATCGTCGCGCCGTCCTCGGACACGCGCGAATCGATCACACGCGTGTCTTCGTGCTGGCAGAAGGGGCAATGCATGACTCAGGCCGCGATGCCGATGCGCTGCTGCGCTGCTACTGCGGCGACGAAGGCGCGCGCCAGCGCCGGACACGCGCCGACCAGCGCCGCGCGTTCGTGCTGGAACAGCGTGGCGACGAAAAACGGATGGCCTTCCAATTCGATGGCGCGCACGTCGCCTTGATCGTCGACTGCGCTGATACGCAGCGCACCGCCCTCGATCGCAGCGCGAAAATCCGCGGCCAGACCGTAGCGGCAGTGATAAGCCTCCTCGGTCGTCGCCCTGCCATAGGCCTCGGCGATCCGTGTGCCGGCATGCAGATGTACGCTGTCGCGCACCTCGACCAGCGCGCAGCTCAGCGGCACGATGACCGCGCGCGCCGCCTGCGGCGATGTCTCCGCATGCTCGGCATCGGTCCAGCCGAGTACGTTGCGCGCGTATTCGACGACCGCATGCTGGAAGCCGCCGCAGGTGCCGATGAACGGCACGCGCCGTTCGCGCGCATGACGGATCGCCGCAAGCGCACCGTCCATGTTGCGATACGGACTGCCCGGCACGCACCACAGGCCATCGAGAAGGGCCAGATCGCCGGCATCGCCGACGGCCGCGGTGCCGATCCAGGCGAGATCGACATCGACCTCGCAAGCCGCCGCCGCGAGCCCCAGCGCCAGCGGGATCGCATGATGGGCGACGACGTTGTCGTCGTAGTCGCCGATCAGACCGATGCGGAGCGGCTGCATGCGCGTGGCTTCAGCCGTAGACGGGGTATTTCTTGCATTGCGCGGTGACCTTGCCGCGCACCGTGGCGATCACGCCGGCATCGCCGGGCGCATCGAGCAGGTCGCAGATCCAGTTCGCCAGGTCCACGCAATCGGCCTCGACGTAACCGCGCGTGGTCACCGCCGGCGTGCCGATGCGCAGGCCCGAGGTGACGAACGGCGAGCGCGGATCATTCGGCACCGCGTTCTTGTTGACCGTGATGTGCGCCTCGCCGAGCGCGGCTTCGGCATCCTTGCCGGTGACGTCGCGGCCGATCAGGTCGAGCAGCATCAGATGGTTCTCGGTGCCGCCGGAGACGATTTTGTAGCCACGCGCGATGAAGGTCTTCGCCATCGCCTGCGCGTTCTTCACGACCCGCTGCTGATAGGTCTTGAACTCAGGTTCCAGCGCTTCCTTGAACGCAACCGCCTTCGCCGCGATCACGTGCATCAGCGGGCCGCCCTGGATGCCGGGGAAGACGATCGACTGCAGTTTCTTTTCGAGGTCCGCGCCGAGCCCCTTGGCGACGATGATGCCGCCGCGCGGACCGCGCAGGGTCTTGTGCGTCGTCGAGGTGACCACATGCGCATGCGGCAGCGGGCTCGGATAAACGCCCGCCGCGACGAGACCGGCGATATGCGCCATGTCGACGAACAGGTAAGCGCCGATCTTGTCGGCAATCTCCCGGAAGCGCGCCCAATCGAGCACCTGCGAATACGCCGAAAACCCGGCGATGATCATCTTCGGCTTGTGTTCGACGGCGAGCTTTTCGACGTCGGCGTAGTCGACCTTGCCGGTCGCCGGGTCGATGCCGTATTGCACCGCGTTGAAGATCTTGCCGGACAGGTTCACCTTGGCGCCGTGGGTCAAATGGCCGCCGTGCGCCAGGCTCATGCCGAGGATCGTGTCGCCCGGCTGCAGCAGCGCGAAATACACCGCCTGGTTCGCCTGCGATCCCGAGTGCGGCTGCACGTTCGCGTAGTCGGCGTCGAACAGCTGCTTGACGCGCTCGATCGCCAGCGTCTCGGCGATGTCGACGTATTCGCAGCCGCCATAGTAGCGCTTGCCCGGATAGCCTTCCGCGTATTTGTTCGTCAGCACCGACCCTTGCGCCGCGAGCACGCGCGGGCTGGCGTAGTTTTCCGACGCGATCAGTTCGACGTGATCCTCCTGACGCTGGCGCTCGGAGGCGATCGCCTTGGCCAGTTCAGGGTCGAAACCTTCGATACGGGCATCCTTGGGGAACATCACGGGAACCTGTGCAAGCCGCGGGGGAGCGCATGTTACCGCTTTGCGGCGCCGGGCATGGCCTTGAACGCCTTCTGTCGCACGGAAATCCGCCGCCGACATGACGCGCCGCCCGGCGATCGGCGATAATGTGCGTCTTCCCGTTTCCACCGGACCCGGCGCTCCCACCCAGCGTCGCTGCGTCCCTCGCCCGGAGTCAGCATGCAATACATCTACACGATGATCGGCGTCAGCAAAGTCGTGCCGCCGAAGCGTCAGATCATCAAGGACATTTCGCTGTCGTTCTTTCCGGGCGCGAAGATCGGCCTGCTCGGCCTGAACGGTGCCGGCAAGTCGACCGTGCTGCGCATCATGGCCGGCACCGACACCGATTTCGTCGGCGAGGCGCGGCCGAACCCAGGCACCAAGATCGGTTTCCTCGAACAGGAACCGAAACTCGATCCGGACAAGACCGTGCGCCAGGTCGTCGAGGAAGGCGTCGCCGAGATCATCAACGCGCAAACGCGCCTCGACGAGGTGTATGCCGCCTATGCCGAGGAAGGCGCCGATTTCGACAAGCTCGCCGCCGAGCAGCAGCGTCTGGAGAACCTGCTCGCCGCGAACGATGCGCACGCGCTCGAGCGCCAGCTCGAAGTCGCCGCCGACGCGCTGCGCCTGCCGCCGTGGGATGCGGTCGTCGGCAAACTGTCGGGCGGCGAAAAGCGCCGCGTCGCGCTGTGCCGTCTGTTGCTGTCCAAACCGGACATGCTGCTGCTCGACGAGCCGACCAACCATCTCGACGCCGAATCGGTCGAGTGGCTGGAGCACTTCCTCGCCGCGTTCCCGGGTACCGTCGTCGCGGTCACCCATGATCGCTACTTTCTGGACAATGCGGCAGAGTGGATCCTCGAGCTCGACCGCGGCCGCGGCATTCCCTGGAAAGGCAATTACTCGTCCTGGCTGGAGCAGAAGGACGAACGCCTGAAGCAGGAGGAATCCGGCGAAAAGGCGCGCCAGAAGGCGATCCAGCGCGAACTCGAATGGGCGCGCAGCAATGCCAAGGGCGGCCGCAGCAAGGGCAAGGCGCGCCTCGCGCGCATCGAGGAACTGCAGTCGGTCGACTATCAGAAGCGCCAGGAAACCAACGAGATCTTCATTCCGCCGGGCGAACGCCTCGGCAGCCAGGTGATCGAGTTCAAGGGCGTCACCAAGTCGTTCGGCGACCGCCTGCTGATCGACGACCTCAGCTTCGCCGCGCCGCCCGGCGCGATCATCGGCATCATCGGTCCGAACGGCGCCGGCAAGTCGACGCTGTTCAAGATGATCACCGGCCAGGAAAAACCGGACAAGGGCGAAATCAGCACCGGCCAGACCGTCAAGATCGCCTATGTGGACCAGAGCCGCGAAAAGCTCGAAGGCAATCACAACGTGTTCCAGGAAGTCTCCGGCGGCGCCGACATCCTCACCATCAACGGCATCGAGATCCAGTCGCGCGCCTACATCGGCCGCTTCAACTTCAAGGGGCCGGACCAGCAGAAGCTGGTCGGTACGCTGTCCGGCGGTGAACGCGGCCGCCTGCATCTGGCCAAGACCCTGCTGCAGGGCGGCAACGTGCTGCTGCTCGACGAGCCATCGAACGATCTCGACATCGAAACGCTGCGTGCGCTGGAAGACGCGTTGCTCGAATTCCCGGGCAACACCTTCGTGATTTCGCACGATCGCTGGTTCCTCGACCGTATCGCGACGCATATCCTCGCGTTCGAAGGCGACTCGCACGTCGAGTTCTTCCCCGGCAACTACAAGGAATACGAGGAAGACAAGAAGCGCCGACTCGGCGATGAGGCTGCGCAGCCGCACCGCATCCGCTATAAGAAGCTGGTTTGAGGCCCGCTCGCTCCCTGCTGCCGGGGAGCGACCGTTGCCTCCGGAGGCGCACGCCATGAACTTCATCTACGCTCTGCGCTCCGCCTGGCAACGCAACGCGAGTTTGTTGTGCGTCGGACTCGACCCCGACCCCGAGCGATTTCCGCTCGAGCTGCGCGACTCTCCCGACGCGATCTTCACGTTCTGCCGTTCCATCGTCGATGCGACGGCCGACCTGGTCTGCTGCTTCAAACCGCAGATCGCGCACTTCGCGGCGCATGCCGCCGAGGATGCGCTCGGCCGGCTGATTGCGCATATCCATGAGCATCACGCCGGCATTCCGGTGATCCTCGATGCCAAGCGCGGCGATATCGGGTCGACTGCGCAGAACTATGCGATCGAGGCCTTCGACCGCTACGGCGCCGATGCGGTCACGGTGAATCCGTACCTCGGCCGCGATGCCGTGCTGCCGTTCCTCGAGCGCGCCGACAAGGGCGTCATCATCCTTTGCCGCACGTCCAATCCCGGTGCGCAGGACCTGCAGGATCTGGTCGTTTCCAGCGAACGCGGCGGCGGCGGGCGCAAGCTCTACCAGCACGTCGCGCGCACGGTTGCCGGCGAATGGAACGCGAATGGCAACTGCGCGCTGGTCGTCGGCGCGACGTATCCGGAAGAACTCGCCGATGTACGTCGCCGTGTCGGCGACATGCCGCTGCTGGTGCCCGGGGTCGGCGCGCAAGGCGGCGATGTCGAGGCCGTCGTGCGCAACGGCAAGAGCGAAAACGGCTCGGGCCTGATGATCAGTTCATCGCGCGCGATCCTGTATGCCGGCAATGGCGGCGACTACGCCGACGCGGCGCGCGCGGCAGCGATGGCGCAGCGCGACGAGATCAATCGATATCGGTGAGCGAGCGGACTTCTCCAGCATCCCAGCTGCGGACTGTTGAAACACAAAACGCGGATCTGCAGCCAGTCCGTTGTCGAGCTGTAGCGTTCGCCACGGCTCAATCGTCGGCGACGTCCATGCCGGGGAACAGTACCTCGGTGAAGCCGAAGCGCGAGAAGTCGGTGATGCGCATCGGATACAGCGTGCCGATCAAATGGTCGCATTCGTGCTGCACCACACGCGCGTGGAATCCGTCGGCGACGCGGTCGATCGGCACGCCCTCCGGATCGAAACCGCTGTAGCGGATCGACGACCAGCGTTCGACGATGCCGCGCAGGCCGGGCACGGACAGACATCCCTCCCAGCCTTCCTCACGCGCTTCAGACAACGGCGTGATCGTCGGATTCAGCAGGATCGTGCGCGGCACCGCCGGCGCATCCGGGTAGCGCACGCTGCTGTCGAAACCGAAGATCACCAGTTGCAGGTCGACGCCGATCTGCGGCGCGGCAAGGCCGACGCCACCGGCCGCGTGCATCGTGTCGAACATGTCGGCGATCAGCTCGCGCAGTTCGGGCGTGCCGAAACGCTCGACCGGCTGCGCCACGCGCAGCAGGCGCGGATCGCCCATCTTGAGGATTTCGTGGATCATCGATGCGGCCGGCGGCTGGACTTCGCGCAATTATCGCGCAGGCTGCTGCGGCATGGGGAAGGCCACCTGCACGCAAGGCCCGCCGCAGCGTGACGCCTAGCGGGGCTTGTGTTTTGATACGGTCGCGGACCGAACCCCGCGTCTTCCCACGACTGAGGTATTGCATGAGTTCCCAACCGGCCGCGGCCAAGCCCGTCGCGCAGCTCACGGTGCGCGCCGTCATCCTTTCGGTGATCCTGGCGATGATCCTCGCCGCGGCGAATGCCTACCTTGGCCTGTTCGCCGGCCTGACCATCGCCACGGCGATCCCGGCTGCGGTCGTTTCGATGGCCGTACTGCGCGCACTCGGCGGCGGCACGATCCTCGAAAACAATATCGTGCAGACCGGTGCCTCGGCGGGTTCCTCGATCGCCGCCGGCGTGATCTTCACCATTCCCGCGCTGATCATCCTCGGCTACTGGCAGGATTTCCGCTATTCCTGGGTGCTGGCGATCGCCGGCCTCGGCGGCCTGCTTGGCGTACTGTTCTCGGTGCCGCTGCGGCGCGCGATGATCGTGGAAGAACCACTCGCGTTCCCGGAAGGCAAGGCCGCTGCGGAGGTGCTGAAAGCCGGCGAAAATCCCGGCCCTGGCGTGCGCACGCTCGCCGTCGCCGGCA